>WBZQ01000016.1_pt1 | contig 213080 bp, 208 predicted proteins | sample 5204251 | NCBI WGS metagenome assembly WBZQ01 (sample SAMN12412402, study PRJNA552823) | activated sludge metagenome | isolation source: activated sludge from nitrification reactor of wastewater treatment plant... | place: USA: Virginia | collected 2017-09 | reverse complement strand
GGTATAGATTCCCCACGTTGTTGAGCGTCGTGGCGATTTTGGGTAGGTAGGTGTCTGGGTTGGCGTCGGCCAGGCGGCGGTAAATGTGGAAGGCCTCGTCATAGGCGGCCTGGGCGGCGGCGACGTCGTGGCGGTCGCGGTATAGATTCCCCAGGTTGTTGAGCGTCATGGCGACATCGGGCAGGTAGGTGTCTGGGTTGGCGCCGGCCAGGCGGCGATGGATGGCGAGAGACTCTTCATACCATGGCTGAGCGGTGTTGAATTGATTGTGTGTATGCAGGAAATAGGCATACTCGAATGTGTTCTCTAGCGTATGTGTCGCCTTCAGGGACTGCTCAAAGTACTCGATCGTCTTGTCGAAGCGATCGGGTACGTCGAAGTTGAGGGCTGTCAGTCTCGCCAGGATAAGGAATTCATTGGCCTTATCCAATCGAAGGGCCTGAACCTGGGCCTGTTGCTGTTGCAGGTGCTCTTCTCGATGCAGGAGAGCGTCCAACTCATTGCCCATTTGCTCGGCATCGGCATCTAAGATGGCCCTGGCGGCGGAGAAGTTGCCCGCCTCAAAGTGCTGCCGGGCGAGCTTGAGGCGCTCGGAGTTGATGGGAATGTTCGTGAAGGTCTCGGCGAGGCGGATGACCTCCTGTTTCAACTCTTTGAGTTTCTTGCGAATCTCGTTGCGCTTTCCGCTGAGTTTCAGGAGATCGGCCTTGAAATCTTCATCGTCCGGGTATTTCTTGGTTTTGTCTAAAGTCTTGTCAAAGTGTTCCTGAAGCTCATCCGCTTGCGTTTTCAAGTCCTGGTATTGGGAGGAATAAAAATAATTGGTGACTTTGTGTCCGTTCACCAGGACGTCGCCACCCTCAGTCGTGACGGTGGAGCCGACGATAGCATTGTGAACATTTTCTAGATGTGTTTCGGCCATGAGAGTTATTTCTTGGATGAGGTGCTGTCTCCGATGATGAAATTGCCGCCGCCGGTACTCACGGTGCTGCCCGCCACCACATTCTTGCTGTGACTGATGTGAATCGATGGTGTGGGTTGTTTGTCCGTATCTCCTTGGAACTCAATACATCCACTGGCGGCTAATTTGTCCAACTGTTGGCCGAATTGGAGTTGGAGGTCCTCGATATTGTTGTAGACCGTCTGAAAATGCCCGAGCGCCTTCAGTTTCTTTTTGAATTGCAACAGCGATAACACGTCATCATTCAATGCGCCCATCGAAACCGGCGCGTCCTTGAAATAGGTGTAGATGAAAGGCTTGTTGGTTTTCTTGAATTGCCCGAAGGCGGTCTCGAACTCTTCCTCGGTGTACTTGCCGACCTTGGTAAAGAAGAGCATCACGAAGATATCGCAGGTGCGAATCGCTCGGTTGTACTCGTCTTGCAAGCGCGTCTGAGACAGCGCGTCAAGAAAATCCTCCCAGATGAGGAGCTCCAGAAACACGCCCTTATTCACCCAGTCTTTATTCTTGCGGTTAATGAAGATTTCGAATTGACGTCGATCTGCTTCTAGCTCTGCAGAGGAGGCGAGAAAGAGCCTGATCTTTTTCAGCATGGGTTTGATCCGGTTGACGGTGATGAATCCTCTGCCTATTCAGCATTTTCGTCAAGAGCCACGGGCTGATTCTTACTGAACAATGCAACCATTTGTTATCTACGCTCTCCGCAAGTTCACCGATGAGAGGGTGTTCGAATTGCTCGTTGGTGAGAAGCGGCAGCACTGGTTGGAGCATCGCAAAATTACAGTGATGCGGCACTGGAGGAGGGGTACCTGTTCAGGTTCTGGCACCAGTGGCGGAGATTCCCTTGAGTGGAGAGGATGTGATCAGGGTTTCGGCTTGCTGAGGTCCTGTTTGGGCCGTTCCCGCAGACGGCGAAGGAGTTCCTGGAACGACGACTCCGCGATGATCTTCGTGAACTGACTGCGGTAGTTCATGACGAGGCTGACCCCATCGACGATGACGTCATAGGCGTACCAGGTACCCTGCTTGCCGGTGAGACGGTAGTCCATCGGCAGGTCGAGTTTGTCCGACACCAGTCTGGTGCGGACTTCGGCATATCCGTTCGCCGTCCGTTCCGACACATAGACGATCCGTTCGCCTGCATACCCTTCAATCCTTGCTGCGTATTCGTCCGAGAGAAACGCCTTGAAGAGCTGCACGAATTCCTGGCGGTCCCTGTCGTTGAGAGCCTTCCACTGGACGGCGAGTGTCCGTTTGGACATCTCCTCGTAGTCGAACCGTTCTGCGATCACCTGTTCAAGCAGGTGGCGCCGGTGTTTCGCTTGTGCCGCCGGTTTCAGTTGCGGATCGTCGAGAAGATGAAGGACCGCCTCGAGTGTCGCGCGAACGACAGCCGTGGGAGATTCCTGTCCGGCATCCGTCGAAGCTGCGAGTGGCGTCAGCAGCCAGGCCAGCAACAGGGCCGGGGCTGCTACGAGTAAGAACCGATGCCGCGTCATTCCCACCCTGTTCTCCCGTGCTTCGCGATCAGCATCAACATCCAGATCTTCTCTCAAGGTCTCGTCCTGATGTTGCTTGGGCTGAAAGACATAGCCAGCCTGGAGGGCCACACCGAGTTCTTGCAACCCTGCGCGGTTGAGGATGCCGGTTTTGGCATAGGCCGCAGCCATGTCTGCGTACGTCGGCGTCAATCCTGCTCGATTGATGCGATTGAGGGATTCGTGGGCCGGGAGCGCGGTGATCTGGGCAGGGTGCTGCTCCAAGGCGCTCGACAGCGAACGCGAGACTTGATGGGCATATCCTTCCAGTCCGAATCCCACGACCGCGTGCACGACCGCCGCCCGTTCCTGTTTCAGCGTGGCCGGGTCGAACGAAGTGGTCTTGCGATGAAACGCGGTGTCCTCGCCCCATTGCTGCAGGGGGCCCACACAACCAAGGCAGAGCCAGAGTCCCGTCACCAGCAATGCACGAACGATGGGCGGCCCCACGTGTCCTCTCTTTCCGACGACGGCGATGTATCCGGTTCTGTTGTCTCCTGTATGCAATGGCCGGTCCTGTGTCGCTTCGCGCGGGCTGCGGAAATCCGCTACAAGCGCGTGGGGTCTGATGCTGCGAAAGGGCACAGGAGCACAGCCATGAACGGTGGCTCCGCACGGAGGCCTCACCCGCCCCGAGCTCCCTCATCATCCCGATGTCGGTGAGTTCATTCGGGAAACCCACCACGTACGTTCCATCACAGCACCGGTTGGGTTTGTAGGCATTGCGATTGCTCCTTCAACAGTATCGCGTGCGTGGAATGGAACCGGAGGACTCGCGCGTGGGCAAAGGCAACAAGCGGAACGGTGAGGAGGGACTACTTCTTGGAGTGGTGGGCTTGGGGAGAGTAGGTAGGGCTTGCGTGGACGCCGTGCTCGATGCGCAGGATCTGACCTTGGCCGCAATCGTGCGGCGTGTCGATCGTCTTGCCCAACCGGTGCCGGATGCCTTCAGTACGGTGCCCGTCGTCTCTCATACCGCGCAGGTGCCGAGATTGGATGGCGCGCTGCTCTGCGTGCCGACGGCAAAGATGTTCGACGCGGCGCACGATTGTCTGCAGCATGGCGTCCCTATTGTCGACGCGTCCATTCTCCATGGAGAGGCGTTCCAGGCTCATCGTGAGGCGATTCATCGGCTCGCCGTTCGGTTTCGCGTTCCGGCCATCGTGGGCGCCGGGTGGGATCCTGGGGCGCTGTCCCTCATCCGGTCCCTGTTCGGTCTGCTGGTGCCGGAGGGAGAACTGGAGACCAGGCATCGTGTGGCGGCCAGCTTGCATCATACGGCCATGGCGCGACAGGTCACGGGGGTGAAGGACGCGCTCTGTACGGAGCAGGTTGCTGCCGACGGGACCAGGCAGCGGTATGTGTATGTCGAAATGCAGCCAGGCGTGGACGTTGCGCACGTGGCCGCCGCCATTCGTGCCGATCCGCTGTTTCTCAGCGACGAGACGTTGGTCTTTCCGGTAGACAGTGTGGCCGCGCTGGAGCAGGAAGGCCGTGGCATCGTGCTGGAGCGCCGGAGCGGGCCGGCCAGCAAGGGGCATCAGCGGCTGTTCATCGAAGCGCGCTTCGATGAGGCGATGATGACGGCACGAATCATGGTGGCGGCTGCGCGGGCATTGCCGAGGTTGAGTCCCGGCGCCCATGCGCTTCTCGATGTGCCGCTGAGCGCTCTGTGGGGGGCCAAGGAATTGGATGCGGAACGGGCCTGGTTGTAATTCCACCAGGCGGCGATCTCGTGCTGCAGCTTCTCGTGGGAGAGATCGGAGAGGGAGAGGAGAGCGAAGATGCCGGTGTTTGAATTGATCGCGGGGACGTTCAAGGAGGGCGAGTCGATTCCGAAGCAGCATACCTGTGAGGGCGAGGACCGTTCGCCCCCGCTACGCTGGAACCATCCCCCAGATGGAACACGTAGCTTTGTGCTCATTGCGGATGATCCCGACGCGCCGGGTAGCACATGGGTCCACTGGGTGCTGTTCAACATTCCCATCGACGTGCGCGGATTGGCCGAGGGACTTCCCCTGCAGGAGGTGCTGCCGAATGATGCGCATCAAGGCATGAACGACTTTCATCGAGTGGGCTACGGCGGGCCCTGTCCGCCACCGGGCACCCCCCATCGCTACTACTTCACGCTCTATGCGCTGGATCGTGAATTGTCCCTCAAACCGAAGGCGACCAAGGCGCAGGTGGTGGAGGCGATGAAGGGACATGTGTTGGCCGAAGCCCAGGTGATGGGGCGGTTCGGACGATAGGCGTCATGAGGCGGTGAAGATGGTCAGTATGGGCTCTTGCTTGGCGTCGATGCGCTCTGCCTGAGGGCTGCAAGATAGGCGAGGATGTCGGTGATGTCCTGATCGCTCAACGTCGAGTCCGGGAACATGCCGCTCCCCGGATGCCCTTCGCGGATGGCACGAAAGCGGGCCTTATTGTCTTTTAAGGTCTGCGTAGCACGATTGCGGAGATCCGGAGCTGTGGCGGCCAACTTTGCGATAGCCGCTGCGGTGTCAGGCTTGAGGGAGGGTTTCTTGTCGATCACGCCGTCGCTGCCATGGCAGTAGTGGCAAATCCCTTTACCGTTAAACAGGGCCTGGCCTCGGGTTGCATCTCCTTTCAGCGCCGCGCCCGTATCGGCAGACATGACGCCGCTGGTGGTGGCCGCGGACAGCAGCAGGACCGTCAACATCAATCCGTGGTACTGCCTTCGTGGGCGCATGGTGTTTGTCCTCGGGGTGGAACGTCCAGTTGCAGTATGCCGCGATGTGGACGAGAAGACAATGGCGTGGACGAGACTGATGCGTGGCGTCAGGGGTGCGCCGGAAGCGGCTCGTGGAAGAGTGTTCACACGATGAAACCGGTGATGACGGGGGAGAAGTTCAGAGTGGGCGTTCGAACTGGTCGTGATCGGCCTGCTGTGGTTGGTCGCCGCGCACGTCTGCGACCAGGGCCCTGCGACTATGCCAACGACTTCGGGTGACACTCCGGATCTTCGATCACCGCCCCGCATTCGAGGCAGCGATAGCGAGGAGGGTCATCGTCGTGTTCGGAAGGGATGCGATCGATGAGCCGCATGTGAAGGCAGGTGAGTGTCCGTGTCATGGTCGGATCGAGTTGAGGACTCTGCATAAGAACCTCCCCGAATCGCGGCGGACGTTATGTGAGAGGCCATTTCCGGCTGAATTCGGCCCAACCCTAGCAGATTTCTCAACACTTGACAGTACGAATTTTCCACATATTCACGCCAGACATTTACTGACACAACCATTCGTGGCCTCGCTCCGCGCCACCACCTATATGCTGAGATGGACCGGCGTCAACCGGCGCGCCGGCTCCGCATCCCATGCCGCCACTGCGAGGGCCGTGCGGTCGCTGCCCTCCAGGCCAGATCGTGTGGTGGCCTGCCTCCAGGCTTGTCGGGCGACAGACCTTCACGATCAGACTTGTATTCGCCCCTGCCATGCCGCGTAGGACGTTCATGCAAGTCATTCTGTGCGCGATGCGTGGCGCGAGTCTGTGCGCCGCAGGCGGTTGCAGGAAGGGAACCCATCCAGTAGAGTAAATTCAGCCTCTTCGCGCAGCGGGCGGAGGCGTGTCTTCCCCGCACCATGTCACCAGGAGAACCACTTGTGAGTCGCAACAGGCTGGTGTCGATCGGGCTCCTCATGTGGTACGTCGCTGTGTCGGCCTGGATGGCGCAAGCCCCGGTCGATCCCCAGTTCTGGTTGATCGCGAGTATTTTGCCTGCCGTGTTTGTCGTGCTCCTGGTCGCGACCCATCGGTTCCTGCCCCTCTCGCAGACCTCGTATGCGCTCATTACGGCATTTTTGACGTTGCACACGATCGGCGTGCATTACACCTATGCAGAGGTGCCGATCGGGCTCTGGTTGGATCAGGTGCTGCACCTTGGGCGCAATCATTTCGATCGGGTGGTGCATTTCAGCTTCGGCTTTTTCCTAGCCTATCCGATGGAGGAAGTGTTCCGGCTGAGTGCCAGTATCCGGGGATGGGTGGTGTATTACCTGCCGGTCATGACCGTGCTTGGATTGAGCGGCCTCTGGGAAATCATCGAGTCCTGGGTGGCGCGTGCCGTGCACCCGGAATTGGGCGTCATGTATCTGGGCTCGCAAGGGGATATCTGGGACGCGCAAAAGGATATGGCTGCGGCACTCTACGGCGCCTTGCTTTCGATGACGCTGTTGTTGGTGGTGCGTGCGTTGCGCGGGGCGGAGACGGCGTTGGAATCGGAGGCGGCGTTCTCGGAATAGCCAGTCGGCATGCGAGTAGGGGAGCAAGGACAGGGTACGGTCGAGGTGGAGCGGCAGCGTATCGCGCTGGGGCTGCTTCTAACCTACGGGTTGTTCTGGTGTGTGTTGGCGGTTGAGCCGGTCAATCGCCACGATTGGTTCCTGGAAAATCTGTTGACGGTCGGGCTGGCGATGGGACTTCTGATCACCTATCGCCGGTTCTCCTTTTCTCTCTCATCCTACTGTCTCATTGCGGCGTTCATGGTGCTGCATGCGATTGGCGCCCACTACACCTACGCTGAGGTTCCCTTCGGGTTTTGGCTCAAAGACGTGCTGGCATTGAGCCGGAATCCCTTCGACCGGCTCGTTCATTTTGCCTATGGTCTCCTGCTGGTGTATCCGCTGCGCGAGGTGCTGGTACGTCTGGCCGGATTACGGGGAGGGTGGTCCTACTTCCTGCCGGTCAGCGGGGTTCTGGCCCAGAGTGGATTCTTTGAGGTCGTGGAAGCGATGGTGGCCATGGTCGTCAGTCCGGAGTTGGGCAGCATGTATCTGGGGACGCAAGGCGACGAATGGGATGCGCAGAAAGACATGGCGGCGGCGTTCGCCGGTGCTGCGCTGACGATGATGGTGACCGCCTGGGTCGGAACAGATCGAACGATCGACGCCGCATAACGAAAGCCCTCCGGGCCTGTCGGCATGCATCCCCCTCCACATTCTGTTATCATGTGTCCGGTTGTGCTCCCGTCATCACGCGTCGAGTCCCCACGCCTAGCACGGAGGCTGCCATGCAGACGCCATCCATCGACTTGCCGCACGTCATGCGTCCCTCCCTCGTCACCTGTTGCCATCGCCGACTGGTGGATCCTGTTCTGACGGAACAGGGCGAAGACACTGGAACGGTGCGTTGTTTGGAATGCGGCAGGATCATTCCTGATCCGATTCCCAGGTCGGCTCATTAGGCAGCGTCCCGACGAGATGCGTTCGTGCGATCTGTCGTGGCGGCGGGCTCTGTCATGCCACGGGTCATGTGACGTCTACGTGCATGCCCCGGCGTCCTTCGTCATCCGGACAAAGGTTACGGCCAGTAGACGGCCCGCGCTTTGACGTAGCCGAAGATCACATCGCGCCGAGCGACCATGCCGATGAGCCGGCGATCTTTCACGACCGGAACGCGGATGAGGTGCCGTTCCTGGAGGAGATGGATCAGGCTCATCAGCGGCATGTCCTCCGTGGTCGTGACGACATCCCGAGTCATGATCTCCTCCACCGTGACCTCACGAAGATCCTTCCCCTGCTCAACGGCTTTCAGGAGATCAAACTCCGTCACCAGCCCGCGCAGGGTCTGATCCCTCTCGACGACCGGGACACTTCCAAAGTTGTGTTCGCTGAGCAGTTCGGCCACCGCCATTGCTTTGGACGTGGGACTGACCGTGACGACGGCATCCTCCATAATCTGCCGAACGATCAATGCCGTGGGGTCGCACCCGTGAACGAAATATTCTGAGGCTCTCATGGGGCCCTCCTTCGTTGGTTTTGGTGGAGTGAGGTCATCGGACGCGACGGGTTGGACACATCTTCTGCTAAGGGAGTGAGAGCAAGCCCGATGCCGGGAGCCTTGGCTGCCGGTCAAGGGGATTCTCCCGCAGGGCCCCGCGCTGCCTGTGGCCATTCGCGCCAGTTCCGAATCAGGGGGCTGCGGAAATTCTCCGCAGTCGTGGGCTCTGACGAGACGTGGATGGTGAAGATGTTCAGCGGGCGGTGCTGCTTCTGGTTGGTGTGCGAACTCTGGCACGGCTGTTGCCCCTTCGGCTGTCAATGCCGCGCCACAACTCGTCTCACGTGCGATGTTCCCGTGCGGAAATCGCCGATGCCGGTGAGATTGTGCGGAGGACCTTATGACCATCGTATCCAGCCTAGGGATCGTCTTCGTGCTGAGTATCACGGTCGCGATTCCCGCTTGTGCCCCGCCGACCCCCAAGGTCGAACGTCCCGCGCCGTCGTCACATCGTGAGTCGGGGCCGCACAGCCCCGGGTCCAATTCGGAGGGCTCTCTTGGACGGTAGCACAATCCTGTGGGGAGGAACAGCGATGTCAGGAATTCAAACCATCCGTGCGTCGATTGAGAAGAAACTGGAGGCCTTGGAACACCAGGCGGCCGTGTTGGAGGCCCAACTCACGCAGACGAGGGCGCAGGCGCTGGAGCGGATCGAGGAAGGCAAGCAACAGTTGCGCGAACTGGTGACGTCGGTGCGTAATGAACTGTCGGCCTCAACGGCCGTCGTCGGTCAGGTGAAAGCTGAGTTGCAGTCGGCACTCGATCATCTGCACGTGCAACTGACGTTGGGAAAAGCCGAGGCGCGTAACAGCATCGAGGAGCAGCGCGAGAAGATTACGCAGGCGCTGAGTCAGTTCGAGTCCATGGCGGATCGAACGTTGGCGGGAGTGGCCTTCGGGTCGGGACGGCTGTGGGAAGACCTCGTCGGACGGGCAAGCCGGCTTGAGGCGGAGTTCGACGCGCTGAGGTACGGATGGCTGGATGAACGCGGGGCACAGCGGCACACCGTCGAGGCCACCAAACAGGACCTGCTTCGGCGAGTACAGGCGTACCGAAACGATCTCAGGATGAAGCGGGACATGGCACGGGCACGGGCCGATTCGTTTGAGCGCGACCTGCGAGAAGGACTAGCGCAGATCAAGACAGCCTTCCGGAGGTTGGTCGAGTAACCTGTCGCCGCGAGGACCGGTGCATCGGCTTGAACCCCTGCCTGCTTCGACGGAAGATGCCTGTTCGTTTGCGACGGTGAAGGAGGCACCATGCCGCGGACTCAAAGTTCAGGGCCACGTGTTCAGGCCGCGAGATATTTCCGGTTGGATTTTGCGGACCGCTCCATTGTTTCGCAGAACTGACACTGTGCAGCGATCCCAGCCGCAACAGCGTGCACAGACCCTTCTCAGTTGATTGTACGTAGCCATGCGTAACCTCCTCCATGAACCGATATTCGCGCGCGGTGGTGTCGTGACTGCATGACGAACCGGGTGCTGGCAACGATCCTGCCTCACGATGACCCGGACAGATTTATCACTGCCGCTGCATAGCGGGCAGCGGATGGACGGGGAATGCCGCGGCGACCTGTCTCTCCGTCGATACGGCGGAGAAAAAAGCGCTGTGCCGGGTGCCTGCCGATCGTTGATCGACGTTGACAGGGCATGGTTCCCCGCGTAGCCTCGCGCTCTTTCTGTCTCATGAAAGGATAGCATCATGGCCGGACGCCAAGTGGTTCCTGATCGACTGCTCCAAATCGGGTTCGGGTTTTGGGGTTCAAAGACATTGTTGACCGCGGTGGAATTGGGCGTCTTCACGGAGTTGGCCAAGCGTCGGCTCGACCTGAAAGCCTTGGCCGCCAAACTGAAATTGCATCCCCGCAGCGCGCGGGACTTTTTCGATGCTTTGGTGGCGCTCGGCCTCCTGAAGCGGATCGGGACGCGATACGCCAACACGCCGGAAAGCGCCCTGTTTCTTGATCGCGCCAAACCCTCCTATATCGGCGGCATGCTGGAGATGTGTAATGCCCGTCTGTATGGATTTTGGGGATCACTGACGGAAGCACTACGCACGGGCAAGCCGCAGAATGAAGTGAAGAGAGGCGACGATTTCTTCGGCACGCTCTACAGAGATCCGCAGCGGTTGGAAGGATTTCTCAAAGCGATGACCGGACTCAGTCAGGGGACAGCCCGCGCCATTGCAGCGAAATTTCCGTGGAAGCGGTTTGATTCCTTTGCCGACATCGGCTGTGCCCAAGGCGGCGTGGCGGTGGAAATCGCGTTGGCACACCAGCATCTCAACGGCCAGGGCATGGATCTTCCTGTCGTGCGGCCCGTCTTCGAGACCTATGTCACAAGCAAGAAACTGCAGAAGCGCGTGACGTTTCACGAAGGGAACTTTTTCGAGGAATCATTGCCGAAGGTGGATGTGCTCATCATGGGGCACATCCTGCACGACTGGGATCTCAAAGAAAAAATGATGCTGCTGCGCAAGGCGTATGCGGCATTGCCAAAAGGCGGCGCGTTGATCGTCCATGAGGCCTTGATCGATGATGCCCGGAAAACCAACGCCTTCGGCTTGTTGATGAGCCTCAATATGCTGATCGAGACCAAGGGCGGATTCGACTTCACCGGTGCGGATTGCCGGCAATGGATGAAGAAGGCCGGTTTCACACGCACGAGCGTCGAACATCTGGCCGGACCGGATTCCATGGTCATCGGTATCAAGTAGACGCGATTTCGTTCGACACTCGCGTCTCGCATACTTGACAGGCCGGAGTGCGGTTGATTAGTCTCCTCCGCGTGCGCACATAAGTGAGGCCAACGAGCGACCAGCTCTAGAGCCCGAATCTCCCCCGGCGGAGGTTCGGGCTTTTTTATTTTTACCGGCCCTGGGTCATCCGGCCCTCGGTATGTCGAAGAGGTCTTCATGTCTCCACGACGACATCGCGGTTACCGTCTTGTGCTTCTGTGCAGTCTGGCATGGCTTCTCACCGCAACCAGCGGCTATGCCGAGTATGAAATCATCGATGTCTCCGACGGTGGCACGGTCAACGGCCAGGTTGTCTGGACGGGAAGCATTCCGAAACTCCCGCCGCTGAAAGTGTTTGCCGATCCGGATACCTGCGGCACTCACGTGCCGTCACCGGCCTTACGAATTGATCCGGGTACCAACGGTCTTCAGGACGTGCTCGTGTATCTCGAGCGGGTGGAGCGTGGAAAGGCCGCCGCGCCCGCCTATCCGCTGCGGATGGGAAAAAGCGCGACGCATCCTGCGGGGCAGGCTTGCCAGTTCGAACAGCAGATTACGCCGTTTGTCCGCACGGCGGAGGTCGCGCTGATCAATTTCGAACCGATTCTGCACAATCCGCATCTGTTCAGCGACAAACACAGCCTCTTCAACATTGCCATGCCGACGGCGAACCGCGAAATTGCGGCTACCCTCGTCCGGGCGCGCGGGGTCGGCTTGCGGCTGCAGTGTGATGTGCATGTGCATATGAATGCGTGGGCCGCGGCGCTCGACCATCCCTATTTTGCGGTGACCGATGAACTGGGGCGATTCGAAATCAAGGGCATTCCACCTGGTTCCTATACGCTGATTGCCTGGCATCCCGGGTTCAACATCGTCAAGTTCAGTGCCTCTCGCCCCGTGTATGACGAACCCCATGTCCTCCGGCAACCCCTAGAGATTTCTCCGAAAGCCCAGGTCGAATCTCGATTCGAGTTTCCCGTCCGCCCGGTCGAAGTCGAATGGAAAATTGCCGGTGGCGGCGATGAACTGCCGCCTGAATAACCAAGCAAGACAGCCGAATTGTGAAATGGGAGGCTGATCGATGAAGAGCGCAACATTGCGGGCCAGGGCGGTAATTATGTCGATACTCGTCCTGGTCGCGCTGATCAGTTACGAATTGAGCGGGCTGGTACAAAAAGCCGAGGCGATTCCGGCGTTTGCCCGCAAGTATGACTTCAAGTGTAACGTATGCCACGTCCCGGGCTTCCCTAAACTCAATGACTTCGGCAACCTCTTCAGGGATCGCGGGTATCAATTGGGGTCCGAGGCGGATTCGCCGGTCTACGAGGGGATCGGCATGGGCTTCTGGCCGGTGTCGATTCGCGCGACGGTCGGATACCAGGCGGCGCAGGTGAGGACGGAGGGCAGCGGCATCACGACCGGAGGGTTCGGTTTCACCGGCCTGGACCTGTTGAGTTTCGGCACGCTGCACCGGGATATCGCCTTTGGCGTGGTCTATACGCCGGGACTCGGCAGCGCGGGGTTCGGCACGGGCGCGTCGGATGGGGATCTTGAAAGCGCGTTTGTGCGTTTGATGCGTTTGGAGCGGTACTTCGGCGTCAAATCCGATCCCGGCAACTACTTGTTGAACCTGCGCGTGGGAAAATTCGAACTCGATCTTCCGTTCAGCGAAAAACGCAGCCCGACTTTGAACACGCCGTTCGTCATGTATCACTATACGCCGGGAGTCCCCTATACCGCGACGATCGGCGGTACCTCGACGAGCTCCTATCTCAACCCCAATTCCTTCCTGTTGGGTGATAACCAGCCGGGCGGGGAACTCTCGGGCATTATGAAAACGCCGTCGACGGAAGGGTACCTTCGCTATTCGTTGACCGCGCTGGCCACCAACTCGTTCTCGGGGCCGTTGGGCGGCTGCCCACCCAATACTCCCTGCGGGACGGGCGGACGGAATGTGAATTTTTACGGTCACATCACGCAATCGTTCGGCGGCTACGGCATCGTGACGGGGAATCGAGTCGGGATCTTCGGCGCATATGGCCAAGCCCCGACGCTGGTCAATGCGACCTGCCCGACCTGTCAGGGCGTCGCCGGCAGCGGAAAGCCGTTTACGAGAATCGGCATCGATGTGAGTTTGACCTTCAATGGGGAATGGAACGTCTTCGGCGCGATCATGCATGGCCACGACAGCGCACAATTGTTTGCCTCGCAAGGCATTCCGACTCCGCAGAACGCGTCCTGGAATGGTGCGTTCGTCGAATTGGACTATGCGCCGGCCCTGTTCTTTGATATGCCGGACTGGTTTTTTGCCTATCGATATGATGTGATTCGAAACGACCGGCATGGCGACGGCAACACGGATGTGTTCAAAGGGAACTATAATGACGTCGATTCCCACACCGTGCTGGCCCGGTATTTCATTCATCACTCCACCCGAACCGATCTGGCATTGCATGCGGAATATAATAGTTATCGCACGCAAGCCGTTGGTCCGACCGGCGGTGATTTGAGAGGGCAAACCATGTTGGTCGGATTGGATTTTGCGTATTGAATCGTCCAGGCTTGAGAAAGATCACAGACAGGTGAACAACGCGTCCCTTCAACGGACGAACATTGCCGTCCTATTCGTTGTCTGCCTCGTTTTGACCGGTTGTTCGGGCCTCGCTCCTGGCAAGGAGATGACATGCGTCTCTTGTGACGATCAGCGGCTCGTCAGGATCGTCCCGTTCACACAAGAGCGTGATCATCAACAGCGCCTCCAGCACCCGTTCGGACTGGAGCGGCAGGAATGGGAAGCCCTGCTGCGAATGGTGCAGGTGCGAAGCATTCACAGGCCTCTGCTCGGCTCGTCGTATCGAGGAGATACCGAATCGGCATTTTCGGAGGAAGAGGTGCGGTACCTGGCTGAATCGTTCCATCAGGCATTTCAGCAGGCCACCGCGCAAGAGCAGGTGGTGTTTGCACTGGCCAGGCCGTCGGATCTTGGATTGGAACAGGTGACCTCAGGAGTCTGGTTCGTCGAGGACGGCCGAATCCATCTGCGCCTGGCCAATTACCGGGTCGCCGTGACCATGCCCTCGATCAGGAAACAGATCTGGCGGGATCCCTTGTTCGCGCAAGCCGGGGCGTTTTACGAATTGGTGCCGGGTGAAGGCCAGACGAGCACGCGGGCTGCCGAGAAAGGCGGGAATCCGTTTCGTTCCGATCCGGACGAACTGATCCTCGAATACCATGGCGCAAAGGGTGGGACGCAGGTTACGGCTCCAGAGCCTACGGCCCAGCCGGACCCACCGCGTTCGATGGAGGAACAACTGAGCCTGCTCAAACGCCTTTGGGAACAGGGCTTGATCACGGAGGAGGACTATCGCGCGAAAAAACAGCAGCTGCTGGACCGGTTGTGAGCGTGATGATTGCCGAAGAGAGTTCTGACTTGTCCTCGACGCTTCGGGTAAGATGCGGCAGACCGTTTAGGCCCGAGCGAAAGGCATCTCATGAGCCACCCCTCCGCATCCTTGTCCAGGCAATGGCCCCTTCCCGCAGAGGATGACTGGTCGACCCCGTTTGCGGAAGTGCTGTTGGCGCAACTCGATCTGCGGCCCGGCTTAACCATCCTCGATATCGCCTGCGGTCACGGCATCCCGGCCTTCTACCTGGCTGAACAGGTTGGCCCGACCGGCTCCGTCCTCGGAATCGACGCCAGTCGAGGCCAGGTGGCCAATGCCAGGACGCTGCAACGAGGGGAGTTGCCCTGGCTCCGGTTTGATTGTTGTGACATGCGTGCCCTGCCTGCATCCTTTCCTACCTTCCAACGCATTACCGGCAATCTGTCCGTTATGTTTCTCCGGCCGCACCGATTTGAGGCGATGAGGGGATTGATCGAACACCTCGCGCCTGGAGGCCAAGTGGTGTTGACCTTTCCTTCGCTGGGAACGTTCGATTCCATCTGGCAACGGATTGATCAGGAAATGAGCCGGCACGGGCTGACGATCGAGCGTGCACGGCTGGCCGCGCATGTGGCGGAGCGGCCGTCGGCGGCGGAGGCGCGAGGGTGGCTTGAACGGCTGAATATGGAGCGGATCGACGTGATCGAGCGGCCGCTTGAAGTCGCGAGCGGGTCCGGTCAGCGATTTCTGCAGCATCCTCTCTTACGAGGCGGGTTTCTCGATGACGCATTTGAATGCTTCGACGATGCAAGGTTGGCCGATGAGGTGATGACCCGCGTCTCCCTCGATCTCGATCACATGCGGCCGCTGCTAGCCCAGCGTTGTGCGATCAGCGGGTGGAAACGTGCTCAGGCGTGATCTGTGCGTGCATCGACATCTCGACGAATGGAGGACGATGTGAATGGTGGGAAGATTCGACTACTGACGTGCCTGCTAGGCCTTACTCTCGTGACGGGTTGCGGGAATGTGCCGTCACGATATATTCAGCAGGCAGAGCCGGGAGTCACCCTTACCTCCCTTGTCGCCGCGCCGGATACCTATCAAGGCAAGACGGTCATTCTCGGCGGGGTCGTCGTAGATCAGCAGCAGAACGGCCAGCGGCTCTGGCTCCATCTGAAAAATCGCCCTCTGGATAAAGACTATCGGCCTCACCGTCCGACCAGTACTGAGGGACCCGAAGCGGGATATTATTGGGTGGTCGTCCCGGATGTCTCCCTCTTGCCTCCCAAATGGAAGCAATGGGCGCGGGTGACGGTGGTGGGGCGCATCGGGGATCAGAAGGAGGCCAGGCCGACGACGGTGCCGGCGAGTGAGCCGGTGCTCGGCCTTGTATTCATGCGCGGATGGGCTATGGGAAATGCGCAGGGCGGGGGCACGTGGGAAGAGACGATGGATGCCAATTATCTCCTGTCCGTCCCCGAAGGCCTCCGCGGAGAATAACCGGACCGGCAGCAGGCGAGAGCCCTCTCACTGCCGCGGCTCTTCCGCGTAGCGGCTATGCAGCTTGATCGGTGTTGCCCGTTTTCTGCGCATGCGTATGTTCAGCATCTCGACGGTCACGGAAAAAGCCATGGAGAAGTAGATGTAGCCTTTCGGCACGTGCACGTCGAATCCTTCGACCATCAAGGTCACGCCGACCAGGATCAAAAACGACAGGGCTAGAATCTTGATCGTCGGATGCGTGTCCACGAAATCGCCGATGGCCTTGGCCGCCATCAGCATCACCACCACAGCCAGGATGATGGCCACGGCCATGATCGACACATGTTCGACCAGTCCGACCGCCGTGATGACGGAGTCCAACGAAAAGACGATATCCAGGAGCGCGATCTGCAGCAAGACCATGCCGAGGCTGGCCGCTGCGGTGGGTGTGTGGCCTTCCTCGACGCCTTCCAGGCTGTTATGAATTTCGTGCGTGGCTTTGGCCATGAGGAATAGCCCGCCTCCGACTAGAATCAGATCGCGGCCTGAGATGCCGTGACCGAGGATCGTGACCCAGGGTTTGGTTAATCCCATGACAAAGGAGATCGAAAACAGCAGCCCGAGGCGGGCCATCATGGCGAGGCCGAGCCCCACTCGGCGTGCGACGGCGCGCTGCGACTCGGGGAGGCGGCCGACGAGGACGGACAGGAAAATGATGTTATCGATGCCCAGTACGATCTCCAATGCGGTGAGCGTTCCGAGTGCGATCCAGACTTCAGGATTGGCAAGCCAGTCCAACATCAGCGGCTCCATTCAGCTAAGAGGGGGAGAGTGACTCGATCCGTCATGCGTGACGATGTGGGAACAACACGTATGGGGGAAGTCTACCGTTCGTGGTCGGTAGGCGCAATCAAAACGTGGGTCCAAGCCGATCTCGGCCGCGAGGGCCCGGCACCCTCGCGGCCGACCGATCAGCTTCGCTTCAAAAAGTCCGGGCGGTCCCGGATGGCGACCATCTTGACCAGATCCCGGATCGAGAGGACGCCGACGACCTTCTCGTGCTCGGTGACGGCCAGATGCCGGACGCGCTTCGCCGCCATCCGCTCACTCGCATCCCGAATCGTGCGATTGATGTCGATGTCGAGTAACGGCGAGTTCATGAGAGCCCCGACACGCATGGCTTCCGGGTCGAGTTGATAGGCAAGCAGCTTTCGCACCAGATCGCCTTCGGTGATGATTCCCACCAGTTCATCGGCTTCGATCACGAACAGCGCCCCGATGTGTTTCTCCGTCATCCGTTTCGCCGCTGCCAGGGCGGTTTCTTCGCTGCCGATGGTTTCGATGGCAGTTTTCATGAGGACGCTCAGCGGACGATAGACATTGGTCAGCGCCTGTACCGGACCGCCGTCGGCATCGACGAAGTGTCGCACGAGATCGCGGACCGAGATCACGCCGAGCACGTCCGTCCCCTCGGTCACGACCAGGTGCCGCACGTTCTTGGCTTGCATCACATGACTGGCGTCGACCATCGGACGATTCGGGGCGATGGTGATGAGCGGGCTGCTCATGATGTCCGCCATGCTGGTTCGCGAAGGAACGAGGCCTTTCGCCAGGACCTTCGCGACCAAATCGGTCTCGGTGACGATGCCGGCAATCCGGCAATCGTGATGCGGGCGATCGAAGGATTCGACCAGGATCGAGCCGATGCTGTGCGTTCTCATTCTTGCGGCGACGGTCACGACGGAGGTGTCTTGCGGAACCACTTCCAATTGGCGGTGCATATAGTCACTGACATGGTGACCCGATGCGGTCGTCATACGCGCTCCTTTGCTTCAACGCACGGTTCGCTGCGGTCGTGTCTCTCGGATGTCGATGGTCGTTCATTCATACGGGCACAGTGCGCTCGCACACAGGTTCGCTTTCAGTTCATCCGTCCCGGCTGTTTGGCATTCATGCGTGGTCTGACAAGTTTATAGAGTTCGTCGGCGAACAGCAGCCCTACGGCTCCCAGGAGCAGCGGAACAAAGATCCAGGCCGGAAGGGAAGCGGTGCCCAGAACCCAGTGCCCCACCGGACTGTAGGTCATGATCAGCAGCAGGGCGACCTCCACGACAATCCCCAACACAATCAGCGGATTGCTGAACCAGCCGAGCCGGAAGGCAGAGATCCTGTCGGAACGGCAGGCAAAGACGTTGGCGGCTTGTGCGGCGACGATCCCGGCGAAGGTCACGGTGGTGGCCTCCTTGTACAACGGCGTGCTCCAGTCGAGCGGACTTCCCCACGCCCATCCCTGGTGGTGCAGGTACAGAAAGAAGCCCCCCATGGCCACGGCGGTTTCAATCAACCCAAGGAAGCCATACGCCCTCACCAGCATCTCACGGTTCAGCAATCGCTCTGTTCGCGGCCGGGGCGGTTCATCCATCACGTTGCCCTGCGGAGGTTCCGCCGCGAGGGCCAGCGCCGGGACCATGTCGGTGCCCAGATCTACTGCGAGTATCTGCGGGACGGTCAGCGCCAACGGCGCCGACGAGAGGCCGAATGCCAGGTACGGCACGACTTCGGGCACGTTGCTGGCGAGGACATAGGTCATGAACTTGCGGATGTTCATGAAGACGGCCCGGCCTTCCTCGATGGCACTGACGATCGTGGCGAAATTATCGTCCAGCAGGATCATCGACGCCGTTTCCTTCGCCACGTCCGTCCCGGCCACACCCATAGCGATGCCGATGTCCGCGGTCTTCAATGCCGGGGCATCGTTCACGCCGTCGCCGGTCACGGCGACGACTTCGCGCATGTCTTTGAGCACCGAGACGATGCGCATTTTATGGCGGGGCGCCATGCGGGCAAAGATCGGGTCCGGCTCCCCCGGTCCCGTCGGCGTGAGCAGGCGGCGGAGTTGTTCATCGCTGAAACCGTCGATCTGCGCGCCTTCGATGACCGGCACGAAACGCCCCGGGTCCGTGACGACGGATTGCTGTGCCAGGCCGACCTTTCGCGCGATCGCTAAGGCCGTCAGCGGGTGGTCGCCCGTAATCATGATGACGCGGATTCCGGCCCGGCGGCACGTCGTGATGGCGTCGGGCACTTCGCGGTGCGGGGGATCCATCATGGCCACGAGCCCGAGAAACGTCAGCCCATGTTCGATGCTGTCGGCGTCCAACTCTTCCACGCCTCGCTCCACCTCGCGCATCGCCACGGCCAGCACTCGATATGCCTGTTGGGCGAAGGCTTGCCCCTGCGCCAGGATTTTTTTGCGTTCGTCCGGTGTCAGGTCCGTGGCCGCTGACGAGCCCTGTTGCCTGGTGCAGAGAGGCAGGATCGATTCCGGTGCTCCCTTCGTGAAGGCCAGGAGCCGTCCCTCGCTCCAGTGCAGCGTCGTCATGCGTTTTCGATCCGCATCGAAGGGCAGTTCACCCATCCGTCGAAGTGGAGGCCGATGCAGGAGTCCGTGGTCGGCGGCAAATTCCAAGAGCGCCGTTTCAGTCGGATCGCCGGAGGCCTGGCTGCGACCGTCTGGACGGCGCGTACGCTTCGCGTTGTTGCAGTGCACCATCGCATCGAAGAGTGGGCGCCAGCGTTCGGCCTCGGCGGCGCTGATGAGCCGGTTTCTGGTGAACAGGCAGCTTTCCCGGGATTCCACGATCAGGTCATCGACGTAGAGTTTGTCGACTCGCATGCGGTTTTCCGTGAGCGTGCCCGTCTTGTCGGTACAGATGACGGTGGTGCAGCCCAGCGTCTCAACGGAGGCGAGGTGTTTGATGAGCGCCTTGCGCGCAGCCATGCGTTGGCTGCCCATGGCCAGGGCCAGAGTGACCGTCGGGAGCAGGCCCTCGGGTACATTGGCCACGATGATCCCGATGCTGAAAATCGCGCTGGTCCAGAATCCCAGGCCGATTCCCACGCCGATGGTAAAAAAGACCACCCCCATGATCAGCGAGAGTCCGGCGACCACATGGGTCACCTTCACGATTTCCTGCTGAAGCGGACTCAAACTGGTGTGGACGGTGGCGGTGAGGCGGGCGATCTTCCCGAATTCGGTTTTGAGTCCGGTGGCGAAGACTACCCCTTGACCATGTCCGGACAGGACTGTGGTCCCGGCAAAAACCAGGTTGGCGATGTCGAGCGGATGACCATCGGTGATGGGGTCGGCGATTCTTCGCTGGGGCTTCGATTCGCCCGTGAGCGACGAATTGTCGACGCGCAGACCGACGGCCTCAGTGAGTCGGGCGTCGGCGGGCACCTGTTCACCTTCTTCCAGCACGAGCACGTCTCCCGGCACCAGTTCGCTGCGGGCGATCTGTTGCTGCTGCCCGTCGCGAGTCACCCAGGCCTTGGCCGGCAACATGCCGCGTAAGGCCTGGACCGCGCGCTCGGCCTTGTATTCCTGAAGAAACGCAAACACAGCGTTGATGAGAATCACGCCAAGAATCGCCCAACCGAGCGTGGCCATGCCTTGGCCTTGATGCAGCACATCGGCCAGAAATGCCAGGCCCGCGGCTACCCATAGGAGGAGTGCGAGGAAGTGGGTAAACTGCCGCACGAAGCGGCTGACCAGCGGGGTGCGGCGCAGGGCCTGCAGGCTGTTCGGCCCGTCTCGAATGGTCCGGCGCCGCACATCGTCCGCTGAGAGTCCCTGAGGGCTCGTGGTGAGGGCGCGATACACTTGGCTGGGCGCCAGGCGGCAGATCTCGAGCGCAGACAGGTCAGGCACGCCATCCTCGTACGATGAGCACCGAACAGGGCGCGTACTTCAGCATCGCCTCCGAGACGCTTCCCAATTGCAACCGCTCGGACCCTGTGAGGCCTCGCGAGCCGGCCACCAGCAGATCGACGTCGTGTGCCGCGGCCTGCTTGAGGAGGGCATCTGTCACATGATCAAGGTGCACGTTCGTCGTGACCGCATAGTTTTCGGCAAGGAAGCGGGCCCGAAGGTGTTCCACCACCTGCTCGGCGGCCAGACGTTTCGGCGCGGTAATCTGTTCCACCTGGTCCTGCGAAAGGTACTTGGTCGCGAGTTCCGTGACGGTGGGCTCGACGATGGACAGGACCGTGACGTGGGCTGAGTCCGGGAGAAATCGTTTGCACAGAAAACTGCAGGCCCCTTGGGAATGTTTGGACGTATCGGCCGCGAACAGCACATGGGAAAGCGCCGTCAACGGCCGCTTGACGACGAGCACGGGACAAGGCGCCAGGGCGGTCACGGTGCGCGACACACTGCCGAGGAGATAATGTTCCGCATCGCTGAGGCCGCGGGAGCCGACGACGAGCAGGTCGGCCTTGTGTTGTTTGGCGATCTTCGAAATGGTTTCCGCGACGCGGCCGTGAGCCAGGATGGTGTCGATCGTGGTGCGAGGTTTCGTCGTGGCCTGCTTCAACGCAATTTTCGCCAGCCCTTCAAAGCGCCGCAAGATGTGATCGCCGGCCTTCGTCATGGCGGCAACGGCCTGTTTGGACAAGGCGGCATGTTTACGGGCTGAGGATTTCAGCGACGCACTATCCACTACGTGCAACAAGGTGACGCTGTCCGGTGGTCGGCCGGCGAGGGCCTCCAGCATTTGCACGCTCCATTCGGCGAATTCTGATCCGTCCACTGCAATCAGTATATCCATAGATCGCTCTCCCCCATCACGCCACTCGACATGTGTGTGCTCTGGAATGAGGTCTGCATCGGATGTGCCTGGAGACGTGAGGGTTTCAGCCCGCTCATTTCCGGCGGAGCCAGGCCATTCACCCCGAAGACTGGGGCGGCGGGATCATGATATTGCGGCGTTTTGCAGCAGTATCGAGGAGTCGGATGGGGTAATTGGCCTCAGTCGGATCTGGATACCCGCGAGGCTCGGCCGGGCTGGACGGGTGGTTCCCGCGCCATCATAAGGCGCACGATTCGCGAGTACTTCGGCATCACCGTTGCGTGGAGGATGGACAGGAGGAGACCTGATGAGATGGCGTGAATGTGCGCGACACATGAGCGGGATTGTGGGCGTGGCGTTGTGGCTGAGCGGGGCCCACGCAGAGGCGGCTACCGCGTCGGCGCGAGTGCTTCCGAGCGGAGAGGGCATCGAGTTGGAATTTTCCGCTGAGACTGGCGCGCAAAAAGAGGTCGTCCCCCTCTACCACAGTGGAACGATCCGCTACTTCAGCACCGGTATCGGACAGGTTGAGCGCGAGGCTGCCTATCCGCCGTTCGCCCTGAAGTTGGTCTTTACGGCAGGAGGAAAATCGTTTGTCACCGGCGTGGGAGTGACCCTGCGCGATGCCAAGGGACTGTCGGTGCTGACTGTTCCGCAAGAGCAGATCACGGGCCCCTGGTTGTTTATCGACCTGCCTGAGGGAGTCTATGAGGTAACGGCGACGTTGGGGGGCGTGACAAACAGGGTGGCAGGCATCAAAGTCCGGCACGGCCATGTCACCACACAGCACATGCGTTGGGCGGAGGATCGCAGCCCGGCGCTGCCTGCCGGCGTGGGGCCGGAATCGTAGCAGCCACGGCACAGACGGCCAAGGAGGGTTCATGGGACAGGCACGCAAGGCCCCGGCGAGACGACCGGCTGTTCAGAAGCGCGTCGGCGCAGGGTTGGAGCAATTGACGGTGAAGGATATCGTGAACAAGCGGCTGTCGCCCGCGCGACTCGGCATGAGCGGCGACAAGGTGGCGGCCCTCCTGGTCAAAGAGGGCTGCGCGATTCCCGTGGTGGATAAGACGCGGCAGCTGGTGGGAATCGTGAGTGAACACGATCTCCTCTCGTCCCTCGACGGAGGACGCGCGTGGAAGGCACAGACGGCGGAAGCGTTGATGAGTGCCAACCCCTATTCGGTGCGGCTGGAAACCACGTTGGCGACATTGGTGCATGTGTTGACGGAGAGTGATCTGCTGTCGGTCCCGGTGGTGAATGAAGCCAACCGGTTTCTGGGCGTCGTGACGCGTCGCGATGTGGTCCGCGCGGTGCTCCGTCCTCCTGTGAAGCGGCGTCGCTAAGAATGCGGCGCGCAAGGCCGCCTGTTGCGGAGAGAGGGTGACGTATGCGGCGGATTGATCTGTTGACTCAAGCCTGTGATCCGAAGACGCTGACCGTGGGGCAACTGATGCAAGATGCGTTGTTTACCTGTACCCCTCGTACGGATGCGTTGACCATCGGCCGTCTCATGACGAAGCAGAATTTCGGCGGATTGCCCGTGGTCGGGGATAACGGCATCCTGGTAGGGCTGGTGACCGAGTACGACCTGCTGCAGGCAATGATCGAGGGGCGGGATTTGCACAAAGTGCTCGCGTCGGAAATCATGACGACGCAACCGTTGACGGTGCGGGAGGAGATGCTACTGGAAGAGGTCGCGAATCTGTTCCAGGATCGCTATGTGACCCGCCTGCCGGTGGTGCGGGGGAAGACACTCGTTGGACTGGTGGCAAGGCGGGATCTTCTGCACGGGTACATGAAGGCGTCGGACTATTGGTCCTAGCCCCCTGTATTCATCACCGCTTCTCTGTCATCCCGGATTCGTTGCTGCATGCCCACCACTCGGTCCCTTCCGGTTGCGCCTGTGCCTTGTGCCCCGTGATCTCACGATGTTGTGACGAACCATCATGACTCATGCAGGCGAGCGGGCCGGTTGCTGTGCTCCTGCAGGAGCGCAGTGGAGCACAATGATCGTCACGCCGCAGAAACAGGCGCCCGCGTAAAACGTGAACGCTGCACCGAGACGGTCCCAGAGGTACCCCGCCAGTATGCTCGCGATCAGCATGGCCAGACCGCAGGCCAGATTGAAACACCCATAAGCGGTTCCGCGGAGATCCGCCGGCGCCGTGTCCGCCACCATGGTGGCGAGCAACCCTTGCGTCATCCCCATGTGGATCCCCCACAGCGCCACGCCGCCGAGCACGACGCCCCAGTGGTCGGTGGTGGCAAGCACCAGGTCGGCGGCGATCAACACCACCAGGCCGTATGTAAGCAATGATCCGTGGCGCATCCGGTCGGACAGTCGGCCGAACGGGTAGGCAGAGGCGCTGTAGACGACATTCATGGCCACCATGACGAGGGGAATGAAGGCGAGGGTGATGCCGCCCTGTTGAGCGCGCAGCACTAAAAACGCTTCGCTGAAGCGCGCCAGCGTGAACAGGAATCCGATACCGACGACCCACCAGAAGGCCGGCTTCAGCTGTAGGAGATTTGTCTTGGTGATGGGATTCGTCCCAGTAGATGACCGGCCCGTGGATGGTTCCTGCACACCGAACAACAGGAGCAACACGGCCATGATGCCGGGAATGACGGCCACCCAAAAGACCGACCGGAAGTCGTCGGACCAGAGTAGCATCAACCCCACGGCCAGGAGCGGGCCGAGAATCGCCCCCACGGTATCGAGCGATTGGCGGAGTCCGAAGGCCGCGCCTCGGAGATGGGGCGGTGCGATGTCGGCCACGAGCGCGTCGCGGGGCGCACCGCGGATGCCCTTCCCGACACGGTCCAGTACGCGCGCAGCCAACAGGCTGCCGATGTCCGGAGCCAACGCGAACAGCGGCTTGGTCAACGCGCTCAATCCATATCCGAACAGGACCAGCGGTTTTCGCCGCCCCACATAATCGCTGAGGACGCCCGAAAAGATTTTGACCAGGAGTGCGAGGGACTCGGCGAGCCCTTCCACGATGCCGACGGCGACGGTGCCGGCTCCGAGCGTCGTGACCATGAACAGCGGCAGCAGACTGTGGATCATTTCCGAGGAGATGTCCATCAGCAGGCTGACGAACCCTAAGACCCAAATGCCGGAGGGCATTCGGCGAAATGAATGAACCGGAGATATGTGCATATGAATCGGCGCATCGATGCGCCGGCCGAACCGGTGGGGGTCCTTTCCCCCGGTGCGAATTATAGGAAATGCGAGGCGGGGCTGTCATGTGGGATGCTGCAGATTCGGGTAACGCGTGAGCAAATCTTCTCCCTGCTCCCAGTCATACCGCGTGATATCGACGAGATGGCCTTCCTCTTCGCGATCGATCCACAATTCCCATTGTCCGTCTTGATGGGGATCGTACCAATAAAACAGGGGATGCAAGGCCACATCCGGTTCGTCCGAGGCCGGATCATCGTAGGAAATGCTCAGAATGTGGCGAGCCGTACGATAGTCTACCTGGCCGTTCGCTCGCAGTGAATAGTCGCGAAACAAGAAGCCCGCGACAGAGTCATAGGATTGTGCGATCAGGCGTTCATCTCCCGGTTCATGTGGGATCGGCGCATCAGCGTGAGAAGCAGTCGGCCAAACCATGGATAACGCCAGCAGGGCCGAGAGGCAGTAGGTTCGTCGTCTCTTCATGGTGTCCTCCCTTCTCGCCTGAGGGTGTGTGTCACACTCATCTTTGCGCGCCCGCGCTTCTGAGGATCCTGGAGATGTGCCTAGTTCAGAAGGTTCGTAACCCTAAGGCGAAGAACGAGAGACTGGTACGGCGAGTAGTCCCATGTGTTTGATGTCGAGCGGGATTTCAGACGCACAGGGGCCATGCGCGGATCGCGACGCAAGGTGGATGGGCATGCGCACAGTCAGCGGGTGTAGGCCTGTGAGCACAAGAAGGAGGCGTTGCTAGAGGCAAGGATGATAGGCGAATAGGATGCGGGGTCTCTGCCGACACCACACATGCAGGCCCAAGCCGCCGAATCCTCGGGAAAGGGGTTTCCTCACAACATCACGATGTCCGCCGTTGTCGCTGTGATTGGCATGCCTTTGGTTGTTGCAGGCCCGAGGGAATTCTGGTGGTCTCGTCCAGGCAGGCCTGGTCGAGCTGCGTCTGGACTAGTCCGAGCGCGCCGCTGAGATTGGCCCCGCGCAGATCCGTCTGCTGCAAGTCGGCGTTGTCTAGTTGGGCCCCCGTCAAGTCGGCGCCACTGAGGTTGGCTCCGCGAAGGGTGGCTTCCCGCAGGTTGGTCTGAACCAGGACCGTGTGACTCAGATCGGCCTGGCTCAAGTCGGCTGCGACAAGGTTGGCTAGTTCCAGGTTGGCTTCACTGAGCCGAGCCTGTTGCAGATGGGCTTTTGGGGCATAGATTTCCGTGAGGTCGGCTTTCCGGAGATCGGCATGCGACAGCCGCGTGTCGATCAGCACCGCATGGTGAAGCCCGGCTCCATGCAGGTTGGCGGAGTCTAAGTTGGCCTTGTACAGGACCGTCATCGTCAGCGTGGCGGAGTCGAGCCGGGCTTTGAAGAGTCGCGCGCCTTCCAAATTCGCATTTTCGAGATTCGCCCGTTGCAGATTGGCGCCGTCGAGCCGGGCATACCGAAAGTCTGCACCACGGAGGCTGGCTTCGTGCAGGTCCGCCTTCACCAGGGAGGCATCGTCCAAATAGGCGCTGTCCAGATCGGCTTCCGCCAGCGAGGCACCATCGAAGACGGCGCTGTCCAGCAGGGCTCCCTGGAGATTGGCGCGACGCAGTGTGGCCTGCCGGAGGTTGGTGCGGCGCAGATCCGTGCCGGCCAGGTCGGCGTCCGTCAGATTGGCTTTCGACAGGTTTGCTCCGTAGAAGTAGCCATCCAGCAGCGTGGCGCCGCTCAGATCGGCCCGTTGCAAATCGGCATCTTCAAAATGCGACCGTTCCAAGAGCGCTTCCTTGAGCAACGCTCCTTGGAGGTTCGCGCCGTACAACGCGGCTTCGTCGGCGGCCACTCGGTTGAGGTGGGCTTTGACCAGTATGCCCTTGCGCAAGTCTGCCCCCTCAAGGTTGGCATCGTCGAGCATTGCCTGGGACAGGTCCGCGCCCTTCAGGTGGGCTTGAACCAGACTCGCGGTGCGCAGATTCGTGCCTTTGAGTACCGCCCCTTCCAGATTGATGCGTTCGAGGTTGGCGCCCACCAGTCGAAGTTGCCGTAAGTCGGTGCGGCAAAGGTTGGCGCGGCGGCCGTCGGCGGACTCACGATCTTCAAGCCAGCGCGCATGTAATTGCAGGACCTTGTCCAACTGCTTGGCGGCCGGGCGCTGGTGCTTGAAGGGGCTCTCACAGGAGAGCGCCGACGTGGTGTTGGGCGCGGGCTTCGCCGCGGCCCCTGCATCAACCGTGATGGAGCATAACGCGATGATCCCCCAACCTGCGATGAGGGTGACGGACAGGGAATGCTGGTTCATGCAAGCGCCTCCTTCAAGAACATCAGTGCCGTGTCGGGCTGCAGCGGCAGCCTTGTGTGGATCGGTTTACGTGTGCCGGTCGACCTGCTGGGCCAATGCCGTGAGGGCTTCGGTAATCCGGACTTCGTACGATGCGGTCTGATCCAACCGGCGTAGAGTATCCGGAAGTTCAGCCAAAGCCAATCCTGCGCGCTGGCGAATCGTGTCCATCGATGGATCCGGAGCCACTCGAGATCCAGCCCGCATGACCTGGTGCAGCAGAGGCCGACCTGGCTCCGTCGTGCCTTCGACGGTGATGGTGTCTCCGTCCAGTCGTCCGTCTTGCCCAAGTCGGCGATAGACCTGCTTTCTGCCGGGCCAGGTCGACTTGCCTTCAGAACGCTTGCGGCAGGCTCTCCCGGCATATTCCTGCAGTTTGTAGGCGCAGTCCAGGTAGGGCGCATCGGCCGAGGTCGTCATGGCGGTGCCCACCGCGAACCGGTCGATCGGTGCACCGCTCCGGACCAAGGCCTGAACACGGTCTTCATCGAGGTTGCCGCTAACCAGAATCTTGGTGTCGCCGAGACCGCCACGGTCAAGAATGTGCCGGACCTTGCGGGCATGGTCAGCCAAGTCTCCGCTATCGAGCCGCACTCCGTGGATCGCAATGCCCTGACTGTGAAGTCGGGATGCTAGGGCGACCACCTTTTCAGCCGCGGCTTCCGTATCGTAGGTGTCGATGAGGAGGACCACATGTTGCGGGTGTGCCTGGGCAATGTGCAGGAACGCGTCCGCTTCTTCCTGATGGGCCTGCACAAACGAATGGGCCATTGTGCCGAACGTGGGAATGCCGAACCTCGCTCCGGCCAAGACGTTGGACGTACCGGCGAATCCGGCGAGGTAGCTCGCGCGGGCGGCAAGCAGTCCCGCTTCCGCGCCATGGGCGCGGCGCAGGCCAAAATCGATCAGCGGCGTCCCCTCGGCGACCAGGACAGAGCGGCAGGCTTTGGAGGCGACCATGGTCTGGAAATTCAGCAGATTCATCACCCGCGTTTCAACGAGCTGCGCTTCCGGGAGAGGCGCGGTGATGCGGAGAATCGGCTCGTGGGGAAAAAAGACCGTGCCTTCCGGCATGGCATGCACATCGCCGGTGAACCGCATGGTGTGGAGGGCGGCGAGTGTCGACGGAGTGAAGGTGCCGGTCCGTTCGAGCCAATCGAGATCGTGTTCGGAGAAATGAAACGTATCCAGGTAGGTGAGGACCTGCTCCAGGCCTGCTGCCATGAAGAAATTTCGGTGGGAGGGCAGTTTGCGGACAAAAAATTCGAAGACGGCGTCGTCTGTCATGTTCTGGGCGAGGTAGGCTTGCGCCATCGTGAGTTCGTATAAGTCGGTGAGGAGTGACTCGGATGTGGCGTTCATGCGACCAGTTGCTCCCAACAGAGTGGGATTGCTCCGGCTGACACCATCGATTCTTCGGCGCGCGGTCCGTCGTCCGGGAGGACGTTCACGGCACGTATGGCGTCGATGAGCAAGTAGACCGCATAGTTGAGTCGACAGGCGTCCTTCACGGTGTGAAGGACGCAATAGTCCGTCGCCAGGCCTCCGACGAACAGTCTGGCAATGCCGGCGGCCTGGAGATGATCATGCAGCGACGTGCCTTGGAATCCGGAATAGGCTTCGCGTGCGGGGTCGGTACCTTTGGAGATGACGATGGACGCAGGCGGCAGGTGGAGTGATGAGGGAAATTCGGCACCGTGGGTCTGTGCGATGCAATGTGCCGGCCACGGTCCTCCCTGGGCATGGAAGGAACAGTGGTTGGCCGGATGCCAGTCGCGTGTTGCAAACACGGGTGCACTCGCTTCCACAAAGACGTCGAGATAGCGTCGCAGGGCGGTGATGACCTCCTGGCTGTTCGGTACTGCGAGTGTGCCCCCTGGCAAGAAATCGTTCTGCACGTCCACCACGAGCAGCGCATCGCCGGGTCGAAGGTAATTCATGGCGCCCTTTGCGAGGTCGGTGTTCCCGATCCGTTATTGTCCCTGTTGCACGAGCAGCCGGATATAGGCGAGTGCGTCTTGTCTTTCGGTCTCCGTCAACTGTCCCTGCCAGGAATGCATCGGGCTGAACACGATGCCGTGCTCGATGGTCCGGAGCAGCTCCTCGTCCGACTTGAGGAAGGATTTGAACCGGTGAAAATTGGCCGGCGGAACTCTCAATGCGGCGGCATCGGGGCCGTCGCCCCACCCGCCTGCGCCATGACAGGTGAGGCAGTGACGGTCATAGACGGCCTTCCCTCTGGTGACGTCCGGTGAAAAGTCTTGCGCAGGGGCTGGGCCGACGAGCGCGGCGAGGATGACACCGACGGAGCCGGCGAACAACAGTCCGCGAACCTGACTGGTGATGACGAGAGACATAGGGCTCCTGCTTCTCAGCTTTTCTTCGTCGTGTGGGCGATGAAGGATGAGAAGTGCTGCTGGAGTTTGGTGCTGCCGCAGGCCGGACATTGCACCTCGCCCTTCTCATGCTGCTTCAACGTCACTACGATGAGCGACTCTTTCCCGCAGTCCAGGCAGGTATAATCATACATGGGCATGGGACCCTCGTTCGAACGATGATCGGTCACCTGACTCATTCACCGATACGCCGGCGGCACCCCTGCTAATCGTTGACCTGGGCATGCTCCTCCGCCTCTCCCCAGCTGGCGACGATCTGTGCGAGCTCTTCTAATCGTGCGGCGGTGCGGCCGTAGATGCTCTCGGGCGGGTAGGTGCCATCCGGTCCCCGTTCTCCAGCCCGGACCCCAATGAGGAGTTCAAGCGCCTGCTCGATCGTATCGACGCCATAGACGGCGAACGTCCCCTCTTCCACTGCCGCGACCACTTCCCGATTCAGCGCCAGGTGTTTCGTGTTCCGTGCCGGAATGACGACGCCCTGCGTACCGGTCAACCCGCGCCGCTTGCACGATTCAAAGAAGCCTTCGATCTTTTCATTGACGCCGCCGATGGGCTGAATTTCTCCGAGTTGGTTCACCGAGCCGGTGACGGCTAGGGACTGGCGAACGGGGAGGGTTGCCAGACTTGAGAGCACCGCAGTCAATTCGGCGACGGCGGCGCTGTCGCCTTCGATCTCGGAGTAGGTCTGTTCGAACGTCAGGGTGGCGCTCAGCGCGAAGGGTTGCAGCCCGGCGAATGTTCCCGCCAGAAATCCGGCCAGCGTCAGGACGCCTTTACTATGAATATGTCCGGCCAGTTCGACCTCGCGCTGGATGTCGATGACCCCTTTCGTGCCCACATACGTGCGGGCGGTGATCCTGGTGGGCCGGCCGAATGAATAGTCGCCCAGCTGGTAGACGGACAACCCGTTGACCTGGCCGACGACCTCGCCCTGGAGATCCACCATCAGGGTGCCTTCCTTGATCTCATCCTGAATCCACTGCTCGGGCAGATCGGCTCGGCGGCGCTGGTGCGCCAGAGCCGACTCCACATCCGCCCGCGTCACGAAGGAGTGGCTGTCTTTCCTGGCCCAATAGCCCGCTTCGCGTATCAGGTCGCTCACGAGGCTGAACCTGAGGGACAGGCGGTCATGCCGGTCGGCAAACCGGAAACTTTGACGAATGACTTCCGCCACGGCGTCGGCGCCGAAGGGGGGCAACGCTTCCTCGCGGCAGAGTTTCGCCACGAACCGTGCATACTGCCGCTCCTGCCGTTCGTCATGTGGGACTTCGACGTCGAAGTCGGCCTTCACTTTGAACAGCTTGGGAAAGTCTTCCTCGTAGGTCTGGAGCAGATGGTAGATGCCCGCTGTGCCGACCAGGATGACCTTGACCGAGACCGGAATCGGTTCAGGTCGCAGGCCAGCGGTGGCGAAGCCGTAGAATTCCGCCGGGTCCTCGATGGTGACGGCTCCGGTTTTGATGACACGTTTGAGCGCCTCCCAGGAGAATGGCTGGGGAAGGAGATCCAGGGCCTGCAGGATCAAGTAGCCGCCGTTGGCCTGCAACATGGCGCCGGCGCGAATCTCGGTGAAGTCGGTATACATCACGCCTAGGTGCGCGCGTCGTTCGATTTTGCCGATGAGGTTACTGTAGGTCGGATGCGATTCGTCCACCACCGGCGCGCCGGCGGCGGCATCACGGGCCACGATCAGGTTGACCGCGAATCGTGTCATGTCCGGGCGTCGTGTTTGCTCCAGGCCTGGAATCGGCAGCATCGGAGTGCTGTGCGGCAGGAAATCTTTGTATTGATGAATGATGTCGTGATGGACGCGTTGGAGATACGTCGTGACCGGCTGCAATCGTTCGTAGGTGTGCTGAAGCGTCTCGTAGGCGCTTTTCATGACGTTCGCGACGACTTGATGGTCGAGATGATGGAGGGCCTGTTCGGCCTCCCGTTCGAGTGTATGGATGCGGACGTGGAATTCCCGCATCTCGCTCTCCAGCGATTGCCGCCGCTCGGTCAGCTCCTGCTGTGCCGACTCGGAGAGTTCCTCCAGTTCCTTCTCGTTCATCGGGCGGTCGTCTTTGAGCGGGACGAGCCCGAACCCCACCGGTGTTTCTTCAAATCCGAACCCCCGCTGGCGGCAGAGTGTCGTGAGTTCGTGAAAGAGCGACTTTTTTCTTCCTTCCGTGTCCTCGATGATCTTCGCCTTCGCATCGAGGTATTTTTTCCCTTCAAAGGCGGCGGGGATGTCGCGGCGAAGTCCTTCGATGAAGGCTCCCATCTCGCGTTTGAACGAGGCCCCCTGTCCCGCCGGAAACGACAGACAGGTGGGCCTGGACGCATCCTGAAAATTGTGGACGTAACACCAATCGGCCGGCGAGGGCGCCGTCTGGGCGAGGCGTTTCACCATCTGCCGCACCAGCGTCCCTTTGCCGGTTCCCACCGGTCCGGAGACGAAGATGTTGAATCCGGAACTGTTCATCTGCAGTCCGAACTCGAGTGCCTCGACCGCCCGCTCCTGCCCGATGGTTTCCTCCAGCGGTTCGATTTCGCTGGTATCCTCGAACCCCAGGCGACCGGGATCGACATTCGGCGCCAGTAAACTCGCAGGAAGTTTGTGCTTGTCCGACATCGTTCCCGTTCCTACGGCTTCAACACGTGCGGAGCCTGCACGATCGTGGCGTGCAAACCCTTCTCCCCTGGTTCGCTTTCGAAGAGCACTTCCTGTCCGTCTTGAACGTGGTCGAAGGAGATGCCTTTCAGCGCATTCTTGTGGAAATACACTTCACCGCCTCCGTCTGTGAGGATGAACCCATAGCCCTGGTTCTGGAACACTTTGCTCACCACGCCGCGGAGCTGCGGCAGCGGTTCCACCCGTGCGACTTTGTCGGCCCGTTTTTCACGATACTTCCGTAGCTCGATGGACACGGCATCGAACGCGGACCGGATCGCTTCCTCGAAGGTCTTGTCCTCCTTGCGCGAAGTGATGGTCTGCCGGGTCGGCACCGTCACCAGCACGAGCGCCTCGGCAACGTTGTCCAACTTCTTGTGATGGCGATTTTTCGTCAGCGTGACGCGCCCGTGGATGATATCGTCATGGCCACGTTGCAGGGCGGCCATCCGCTCCTCGATCTCAGTTTTCCACCGCGGGGTCATGGCGATGTTGCGGCTCTCAACTTCCAGGTTCATGCGTCCCTCCTCTCGTCTCAGGTCAGGATAGGGTCCACGCCCTGTCTCAGCAAAGCACATGCCTTCTCGGGGGCAAGCAATCGGAACCAGCGCGCCTGTGAATTGGCTGAAAGTGGGGCATTTGCCGACGAGCCGAAAATCGGCCGGTCACGACCTGGTTGGGGACTGGTGCAAAATTCCTCACTGGATGCGGTCCGGCTGAAGCTCAATGCGCCAGTACTCGCGGAAATAACGCTGAGTCAGCACGCATTTTGTGGAACATGTTTTGCGAGGGGGATGAGGTATGCCGGTGTTGAACAAGTCTGCCCTCGAAACCTATCTCAAGGCCCGGTTTGGCCCGACGACACAGCTGTGCCGGTATGGCCCGATCGGAAAGGAAACCAGTGGGTCGCGCTACAAGCAATACGGGTATGGGGCTCCGGTGCGGTTGACCTTCGAGGTCAATGGGAAGACGCGCCAGGTGGTGTTAGGGACGATGAGTCCCGGCCCGTTCGGCCATGAGCATCCGGCCGATCGGGCACAGGCCATGTTGTGGGACTATGACAGCTATGGCCGCTTGCCTGGACACATTGTCGCGCTGGACGTGGGGGCGTTCACCGAAGACGGCGAGTTGATCTCGGTCGCCGCGGCGAAAGAATTCTTCCTGCTGACTCAGTGGTCGGAAGGGGACACGTATCACAAGGATCTTGAGCGGCTGGCGGGAGCGAAGAAACCCACCGCCCTCGACCGGAAGCGGACGGACGCCCTCGCCGGGTATTTGGTGAAGATCCATCGGAAGAAACACCGCGATCCGCAGTTGTATCGACGGCGGCTGCGGGAGTTGCTGGGGCACGGCGAATGTATCATGGGGCTCACGGATAGTTACCCTGACCGGTTTGCGTTTATCACGGAAGAGCTGCTGCAGCGGATTGAAGTGGCCTGCAACGCCTGGCGCTGGCGTTTGCGGAGCCGACATGCCCGCCTGGCGCAGGTGCACGGCGATTTTCATCCCTGGAACGTGTTGTTTCGCCGCGGCGTGGATTTTTCCGTGCTGGACCGTTCGCGCGGGGAATGGGGCGAGCCGGCCGACGATGTCACCTCGATGTCGATCAACTATCTGTTTTTCTCGGTGTGTCGGCACGGGACGCTCACCGGAGCGCTGGAAATAGTCTTTCGTGCGTTCTGGGATCGCTACCTTGCGGAAAGTCGCGACCAGGGCGTACTCGAGACGACGGCGCCGTTCTTTGCCTTCCGCGGCTTAGTGTTGGCCAGTCCGCTCTGGTATCCGAAGTTGTCAGTAGGCGTGAGGCGAACCATTTTCCGATTCATCGAGAATGTCCTGGCCGAACCACGGTTTGATCCGGCGGAGGTGCACCGGTATTGCCGCTAGGTGGAACGGTCCGCCCTGCCGTGGGGGAAGGTCGATGAGCCGGCGAATGGGTTGCGACGTATTCCTGTTGAACGAGCGAATTCCTTGCCTGTGTCCATGAAGAGCACACCATTTGCCATTTGGCTCACCGGACTCCCGGCTTCGGGGAAAAGCTCGATCGTTGAGCGGTTGCTGCCCAAACTCTCTGCGCTGGGATTGACCGTGGAGGTGCTGGAGTCCGATGCGGTCCGGCGTGTCTTGACGCCTGACGCCAGTTACTCGCGGGAGGAACGGGATCTCTTCTACCGCGCCTTGGGGTTCATGGGAGCCAGATTGCTGGCGCACGGGGTGAACGTGATCTTCGATGCGACTGCGAGCCGCCGAGCCTATCGAGAATTTGCACGGGCCTTGATTCCTGAGTTGCTGGAGGTGTCGATCGAGTGTCCCCTGCAGGTCTGCATGGAGCGTGACAAGAAAGGCACGTATCGGCGAGGTCTGGAAGGGACGTCTTCCACCGTGCCCGGGTTGCAGGACGCGTACGAGGCGCCTGTCTCGCCGGCGTTGGCCATCGACACCACCGTCACCTCGTCCGACGTCGCCGCGGATCAGATCGTGGCATTGATCCGTGCCGGTCGGCTGCGGTGAACGATAGGTGGCTGAACCTGCCTCTTGCCCGGTCCGGCGGCCTTCGATAGGATGATACCGTTCCCGCGATGGCCGGGTTGAACGTACGTATGCCTGCCTCACTCGCACACATCCATTCCGACACGCCGATGGGCGCGAACCTGGTCGCCGGCGGGGCGACCTTCCGCGTGTGGGCTCCGAAGGCCAAGGCGGTCTATGTCGTCGGCGATTTCAACCACCGGGTGCGGAATGATGCGGCGCTGCTCACCCGGGATCAGCAGGGGCACTGGCGGGGCTTTCTCCCCGGCGTGAAGGACCGGCACCGGTACATGTTCTATGTCGTCGGTGAGGGGAGCGAGGGGCTCAAGCGCGATCCCTACGCCCGTGAGCTGGAAGCACCCTTTCCTGCAGAATGCATGGTTCGTCGTACGGACTTCCCGTGGCACGACTGCGGGTACGGTACGCCGCCGTTTCACGAGGTCGTTCTCTATCAGCTCCATGTCGGCACCTTCTTCACGCCGAACTTGCCTCGGAAGGGCGGCACGTTTCTCGACGTGGCGCGCAAGCTGCCGTACCTTGCTGACCTCGGCGTGACCGCCTTACAGCTCATGCCCATTCAGGAATTTCAGACCCGATTCAGTCTGGGCTACAACGGGACCGACTATTTCTCGCCTGAAATGGACTTTGCCGTCGCTGATGCGGATCTTCCTCCCTATGTCGAGGAGGTGAATCGTCTCCTGGATGCCAAGCGCCTGCCTCGTTATCGTGCGCAGGATCTGCGCGGGGAAATGAATCAGTTGAAGGCGCTGGTCGATCTGGGGCATTGCCATGGCCTGGCCGTCTTGTTCGATGTGGTCTACAACCATGCGGGCGGTGATTTCGGTGACCAGAGCCTCTACTTTTTCGACCGACAGCCCGGATCCGGGGGGCAGCGGAATTCCTTGTACTTCACGGATCGAGGCCATGCCGGTGGTCTGGTCTTCGATTTCGCCAAGCCGGAGGTGCGGGACTTTCTCATTCAGAATGCCAAGTGTTTCCTCAGTGAATATCGCGTCGACGGATTCCGGTACGACCAAGTTAGCGTGATCGATCACGACGGCGCGCCGGACGGCTGGCGGTTTTGCCAAGACTTGACGTCCACGCTCCATGCACAGCGACCGGAGACCGTACATCTTGCCGAGTATTGGGGCGTGAATCCGCTCGTGGTGGCTCCGCCGCTCATCGGCGCCGGGTTTGATACGACATTGACGGACGGGCTGCGGATCGCCATTCGTGATGTCATTGGGAATGCCAGTGCGCCGGATGAACGACCGCTCGACATGACGGGGTTGGCGCGCAGCTTATGGCCGGAAGGTTTCCAGCAACAGTGGCGGTTCGTGCAGGGCCCGGAGAACCACGACATTGTGTACAACGGGCGGGAAGCTCGCATCGCCCGGCTCGGCGATCCCGACCATCCGCGATCCTGGTTCGCACGGAGCCGGGCGCGAGTCGCGACCGGGTTGAGCCTGACCGCGCCGGGCATTCCGATGTTGTTCATGGGGCAGGAGTTCTTGGAGGACAAACAGTGGTCCGACGATTTCGTGGCTCACGGAAATCTGCTGCTCTATTGGGCCGGCTTGGACCAGGGCGACAAGCAGATGCTCGACCATCTGCGCTTCATCAGAGAATTGCTGGCGGTCCGGCGACGGTGTCCTGGTCTGCGAGGAGAAGGGTTTCGTGTGGTGCATGTGCACGATCAGAACCGTGTCCTGGCCTTTCACCGCTGGGTTGAAGGTGAAGGCCTCGATGTACTGGTGGTCCTGCACCTGGCCAACGCCACCCGTGTCAGCTACCGGATCGGCTTCCCCGGCGGCGGCGATTGGCGTGAAATATTCAACAGTGATGCCTATGAGAATTGGCTCAATGCCGGCACTGCGGGCAATAGCGGGCAAGTCACCGCGCTGCCTCACCCGTTGCACGGCTTCGACTATTCCGCCAACCTCGTGCTTCCCGCGAACAGTATGCTGATCTTCTCGCGATAAGTGCTCCCAGCAACTCCCGGCGACGGGTTTGTCGTTCGTGCCGGTCATCCCCCGGTTCGTGCTGTTTCATACGCGTCATCCCGCTAAGACTTTTTCGTAGCAACGGCAGCCTCACACTGCGGCGGAGACTCCCGCTGGAAAATGGCACCAACGGCGACAGACGGCCAACCGCGCCGGTCGTAGAGTGAGGCTGCGTGCTGCACGGCTGTTGCGACGGTCGCGCAGGAGCAGCGAAAGGAGGTCATGATGAGCAAAGGTATCCTGGCGGCGCTGATGGGGTGGTGGTGTCTGGGAGCAGTGGGGCCGGTTCCAGCGCAGCAGACCGCCGTCGTGTTTCCGATGAATTCCATTGAGCATGTGGATGTGCGGAATCAGTTGCTCACGTTTAAAAGTCAGGATGGTCAATTGCGTATTTTGCGGGTGGCCGAATGGGTGGGGATTACGCGCACATCGTTTGCGAAGGGAGATCTTGTGCGCATCGAGGTCGATCTCGATGATCGCATCACGACGATCGTGAAAGTGCCTCAGCCTCCCTCTGACAGGAGGGCGGCACGATTCCGGTGAGGAGATGCGGGATGGTGCGGTGAGGACCGTGGAGGGCAGGTGTGATGTCGGGGGTACGATGTCAGGTCGTCCACCAGGACGCCACCGGGGGATGGGGCCTTGGGCGCAAGGGGCGTGGATGGACCCACCGGCCCAGAGCACGAAGCCCAGCCTGGTGGCAATAGCCTGCGGCGATGTCCGCCTCCTCTCTCCCTTGGTTCACCATGAAAAACGTGCCGTCATGAACCAGATTCCGCGCGATGCGATGAAAGAGTTCTTCTGGCGAGAAGAGCGTGAGGGGGAGCCTCCAGGCCAGGACCGGCGCGGGCGTCACGAATGGAAACCATGCGGTGATCACGTCGACCTGTTCTTCCAGTGTGCTGTAGTCGGCCACCACGAAGGACGTGTGCGGAAGATCTGTGACATATCCGGCGGCGGCGTCGTAACGACTGTAGCCGGTGGGATAGAGCCGGAACCCCTCCACATCCACCCCCGTCAATATGCTCGGACGAAAAAACCGATGGAGCGTGTGTGCATACCAGAAGTTGGCGCAGCCTACATCCGTGGCGCGGCCACCTGCCGGGATCAGGCGATCCGTCGCGTGCCAGGCCTGATCGAGTAGATCGAGGTAGGCGTAGTTCGCCAGCGCGGTATGGCGACCGTACCAGGCTTCAAAGGTTGCGCCATACTGCGCCCGCAAGGCCTCGATCCGCGTAGCTTGCCACGGAGCGAGACCGGAAAGATGGCCGACCGGCGTCTCACGATAGGGCCGTCTCGACCAGCGCATTCGTTCGCTCAAGTGATACCAGATCGCGTGATAACGCGATCGCCAGCGCTGCCCGAGGGTATAGGGACGAATCGTGGGTGGACGGTTGGGGAGGGATCGGTGCAACTCATCGGTAGCGTCGGGTGGCGGAATCGGGGTTGTACCCATGATAAGGGGAGTCTCCCTCACCTGCCGGGCCCTGCCAATGAAAAATGAAAAGACGTGCGGAGTGGCTACGACTGTGCCGATGGCACCGCGAGGTCCTTCACCATCTTCCGATGCGGAATGCCCGCGTCCATGAACGGTTCGCCGACGACGTGGAACCCGGCTCGTTCATAGAATCCACGCGCATGGATCTGTGCCGACAAGGTCACGCGCGGAAGCCCTTGCGTAGCCGCCAGATCCAACAGTGCTTGGAGCAGGGCCTTGCCGACACCGCGCCCGCGCCATTGCTTGAGCACCGCCATGCGGCCGATGGTGCCGTTCGGTTGCATGCGTGCCGTGCCGATGGCCTTTCCATGGTCGTTCCATGCCAGCACATGGCTGCAGGATGCATCGAGGCCATCCCACTCCAGTTCCACCGGCACTCCCTGCTCGTGGATAAACACCGTTTCGCGAATCGCCTTGCTCTCAGGCTCAGCGCGGTTCCACTCGACTACTTCCACTCGTCTTGGCTCAACCTGTTTCGCCATGATCCTCCGGTTGATCGACCTGCGAGAGTTGCGCTCACCGACCGTCTGTGCAGCGTGTCTCAAATGTAATTCTCTTTTGGCGGATCGGCAACCACATGGTAGCGTTCATCATGATGGTGTGCCTGTGAAACGACGCAGGCCTGTGCCGACTGGGTCCGGTTCACCGATGGGAGGTCATCCGTGAAAACGCAACGTCGAATCTATGGGGTCGTAGCAGGACGGAGAATCCGGTCTGGGCTGTGGCATTCCTGGTGTCAGGTCGCGGGCCGGTCCGAAGCCCCGCCGGTGGTTGGTTGGTCGTTTCTGCGGTCGGTGTGGTCGTTGCTGTGCAGAGTGACCTGGGGCCGGATCGGTCGTGAGCAGGAACGTCGCTCTGCTTGGGGGCACACAACCATCGGGTGCTCCGCGCCGCGATCCACGGCCATCTATGGTCGTATGAACTGACCGGCGGTAGTCCATCCGGTTGCCGGCCCTTCTGTCCGCTCGTCGTGCTATTCTCGAGGTAGTCGGCCGTTCTTCCGCTCTTCTCTCAACCCATATCCCTCCGGTCCCGGCGGCAACCTTCCCTTGACCTCACACAGGCCGACGAAGGACTCGCCGTCTCTCCGTTCAAAGAACCTATTGACCCAACGATCTGTTGCGGCGAAGATGCGACAGGCTGGCACATCGCTTGCTCAAATATTACGACGATGGATCGAACGGGAAGGGGCGACCTATGAAAGTGTTGATCGCAACCGATGGATCGAAGTATGGCAAGTGGGCGACGGAATGGGTGGCGCGGATGCCCTTCGCGGAGAAGCCCGAGGCGACCGTTCTGCATGTGACCGATGTGGAAGCGCTGCGCGCGCCGTTCATGTTTCAGCCGGTGGTGATCGGGAACGAACCGTTCATTCAGGAGGAAATCAAGCGGATCGAAGCGCGAGCGAAGACAACCGTGGCCGAGGCCAAAGCTCAGATGGCGTCGCTCAAGTTCAAAGGCAAGCTGGTCTCCGAGCGCGGGGCAGCCGGCCCCACCATTCTGGAGCGTGCGCCTCAGCGGGACGGTCTGGTCGCGATCGGGAGTCGTGGCTTGGATGCGCTCGATCGGTTGATGCTCGGAAGCGTTTCGACGCAGGTGACCCTCCACGCGCCCTGCTCGGTGTTGATCGTGAAGGAAGAGCCGCGCCCGTTGAGCCGGATGTTGTTTGCTGCGGACGGGTCCAAGGCATCAGAGAAGGCCTTGCGGTTTCTTCTGACCAAGCTGCAGCCAGAGGCCAGGGAAGGGCTTGAGCCGATTGATGTGGTGGTGATGCACGCCATGCCGTTCTTGAAATATCCTGAGGTCAAGGAAGCCGGTGCCCGTCTGGTCGAACAGTGTGCCAACAAACTGATCAAGGCGGGGTATGTCGTCGATGAAGTGGTGCAGCTTGGTAAGCCGGCTGAGGAGATTTTGAAAGTGGCCTCGAAGAAGAAAGTCGACTTGATCGTCACCGGCGCCAAAGGCATGGGGGCAGTTGCCCGGTTTTTGCTTGGTAGCGTCTCGACGAAGGTGGTTCAGCAGAGTCACTGCTCGGTGCTGGTGGTCCGCTGAGGCCGGATGGTCCCGCGCCGTATCCCTTGGGCAAAACATCCTGCTGTGGCATTTCACCCCGTTTCTGCTCCCGCTAGCGTAGCAAAACGCTGCGATAGGCTTGCCGTTCCTGCTGAATATTCGATTCCCCCGCGGCACGTTCCCTGCTGTTCATGAGAACGGCAGGGGTACGTACCGCAGATCATCGACACATGGGTTCTCGAATGATGGACTCAAATCGCGCTGGTTTCCGGCCGCACCGGCGAGGTGGTGTCGTCCGCCTGCTAGCCGGTCGGTGCCTGCTGCTCGCCGCTGTCTTGACGGCAGCGGCCGGATGCGACCGGGATCCCGCCTCACTTCCGCCTCCCGACAAGCCGACGGACAAGGCCGCCAATGGGATTGTTCATTTGACCGAAGCTGAAATTGCCAGGGCCGGCATTGAGGTTCTGCCGGTACAGAAGGCGCCGTTTACCCTGCATCGCGAATTTCCGGCCACCATTCATGCCAACGAAAACGAATTGGCGGAAGTCACGACGCTGATACGAGGGCGCGTGGTCGAGGTACTGGTCGACGTGGGGAGAGACGTCAAGAAGGGTGAACGCCTGGCCCTGCTCGACAGTGCGGACCTGGGCATGGCAGAAGGTGCCTATCTCAAGGCCGCCGCTCGACAGCATGAAGCGCAGTTGGCCCACGAACGGGCGGCCAATCTGCATGAACATCGAGCGATCAGCCTGGCCGAGTTGCAGCGTCGGGAGGCGGAGATGAAAACCGCGCAGGCCGATGCTCGAGAGGCTTCACATCGGCTGAAGCTCCTGGGGGTGCCGGACCAGGACATTCAGCGGCTCGAACGGGAGCGAACGATCCGGTCTGACGTCGCGATCCGTGCGCCCTTCGCCGGACGCGTGATTCTGCGCAATATCACGCGTGGCGAAGTCGTGGAAACCTCCCGGAATTGCTTCACCATCGCCGATTTGTCCGATGTGTGGGTGGTGGCCAGCGTGCCGGAAAAAGACGTGCGCTTCATTCATCCGAACGAGACGGTGCATGTGGTGGTGGCAGCCTATCCCCACGGCGTGTACTCCGGGCGCATGACCTATATCAGCGATGTGTTAGATCAGGCGACCCGGACCATGCGGATTCGTGTGACCGTCCCCAACCCGGATCGGGCGTTGAAGCCGGAAATGTTCGCCATGGTACGTATCGATGCCGCGCCGCAACCGGATGCGTTGGCCGTGCCCCTGGCCGCCGTGCAACAAGATGGCGGAGGCAAGGTGTTGTTCGTGCGGCAGCCTGAGCACCGCTTTGAACTCCGGCGAGTGCGTCTGGGGGATGAGCAAGACGGGAACGTCATCGTTCTGGAAGGACTGCGTGAAGGAGAGGACGTGGTCGTCAAAGGCGCCTTTGCGATCAAGTCCGAACTCGACATCCATAAAATCGAGCCTACTCAATGATCGCGAGGCTGCTGGAATTCTCCCTGCGCCAACGGATTCTGATCCTTGGCTTGGCCTGCTTCTGCGCTGCCGCCGGTCTGTTCGCGTTCCAGTCGATTCCCATCGATGCCTATCCCGATGTGACCAACGTGCAGGTGCAGGTGTTGACCGAGGCGCCGGGCTTGTCGCCGGTCGAAGTGGAACGGTTCATCACCTATCCGATCGAGTTGCAAATGAACGGGTTGCCCGGTTTGACGGAAATCCGTTCGATCTCCAAGTTCGCACTGTCGCAGCTGACGGTCGTATTCGCGGACGATGTGGATGTGTATTTCGCCCGGCAGTTGGTGCTGGAACGAATCATGGCGGTTCGGGAGCGACTGCCTGCGGGCCTCGAGCCGGTGCTGGCGCCGGTGACGACCGGACTGGGAGAAGTTTATCAGTATTATCTCGACAGTCCCGAGGTGTCTTGGGACGACGCTGCCTTGGTGGAAACGAAGCTGACGAATCAACGGACCGTGCAGGATTGGGTGTTGCGACCTCTGCTGAAGAGTGTGCCAGGCGTGATCGACGTGAACGGGCTAGGCGGGTTTGTGAAGCAGTTTCAGGTGTTGGTCGAGCCTGACAAGCTGAGGAAGTACGGGCTGACCCTGCAGGACATCTTCGACGCGGTCAAAAAGAACAATGCCAATGCCGGGGGCAACGTATTGGAGCGGCATGCCGAACGGGCCATTGTTCGCGGATTGGGACTGATCAAAATTCTGCCCGATATCGAGCGCATCGTCGTCAAAGAAGCCGACGGCGTGCCCGTTTTTGTGCGCGATGTGGCCGAGGTCCGCATCGGCCATGCCGTGCGGCATGGTGCGGCCGTGTTGAACGGCGCACGCGAGGTCGTGGCCGGCACGGTCCTCATGTTGCGGGGCGGAAACGCACGCGAGGTCGTGGAGGCCGTAAAGCAGCGCGTCGAGACTATCCAGCGGGACGGACTCTTGCCGGACGGCCTCAGGGTCGTGCCCTTTTACGACCGCATCGAACTGGTCCGTGCGGCGATCCATACCGTGCGTGATGCCTTGATAGAAGGGGTTGTGTTGGTCACGCTGGTGTTCTTTCTCTTCCTCGGCCATGCCCGAAGTGCGGTCGTGGTGACGGTGTCGTTGTTCGTCACGCCGTTGATCACCTTCCTAGTGATGCAGCGAGCAGGGCTTTCCGCCAACCTCATGACATTGGGCGGCCTGGCGATCGGGATCGGTGAAATTGCCGACGGCTCGTTGGTCGTCGTCGAAAACATCTATCGCCACCTGTCGGAAAATCGGCTGCAACAGCGCTCCCGGTTGGAGGTCATCTTCCGGGCGACGAACGAAGTGGGGCGGCCGATTCTGTTCGGGATTCTGATCATCAGCGTCGTATTTCTTCCATTGATGACGTTGCACGGAATGGAAGGGAAGATGTTCGCGCCTTTGGCGTATACGCTAGTGATTTCGCTGCTGGCCTCGGTGATTGTGACGTTGACGCTGTCGCCGGTGCTGGCCTCGCTCGTTTTGCGTGGCGATCACCCGGAGGAGACTCGACTCACCCGGTGGATGAAGGAACGCTATCAGCCGGTGCTCCGCTGGACGCTGGCCCATCGCGCGCCGGTGTTGCTGGGCTCGACGGCCGTGGTGTCGGCCAGCCTGATGCTGCTGCCGTTGGTGGGGCGGGAATTTATTCCGATTCTGGAGGAGGGCGCGCTGACTCCGCAGATTGTGCGGTTGCCGAGCGTCTCGCTGGAGGAGTCGATCGCCATCGAAAAGCAAACACAGAAGGTGATGCTGGAATTTCCGGAAGTGCGTCTGTCGGTCAGCAAGATCGGGAGGCCCGACATTGCCGTGGGTCCCGAAGAGCCGAATGAGAGCGATCCGATCGTGACGCTGCGCCCCCGTGACACCTGGACCACCGCGCAGACGCAGGCTGGGTTGGTAGACGCAATCCGGCATCGCTTGGGGGAAATTCCCGGGATCTCGGTGCTCATGAGTCAACCGATTCAGGAGCGAGTCGATGAATTGATTTCCGGCATCAGGACCGAATGCGCGATCAAGCTGTTCGGTGACGATCTGGATCTGCTGTATCAACAGGCCGAACGCATTGCGGACCTGATGCGGACCATTGACGGGGTCAAGGACGTCAAGGTCGAGCAGGTTGCCGGCCAGCCCTACCTCACGATCGACATCGATCGCCAGAAGATCGCTCGTTATGGAATCAACGTCTCCGATGTGCAGGACATCATCACCACGGCGGTGGGCGGCAAGCCTGCGACGCATGTCTATGAAGGGGAGCGCCGCTTTCAGCTGATTCTCCGGTTTCCGGAAGCCTACCGCAACAGTATCGGTGCCATCGGAGATATCCGGGTGCGGTCGGCCTCAGGCGCGCCGATTCCGTTGAGTGAACTGGCGGCGATTGATATGCGGGAAGGGCCGGCGCGGATCAGCCGTGAGCAGGCGAAGCGGCGAATCTATATCGGGTTCAACGTTGTGGGGCGTGACATCGGGAGTGTGGTCGATGAAGGGCGGAAGAAATTAGCCGAAGGCATTCGATTGCCCCAAGGGTATACCGTCACCTGGGGCGGCGCGTTCGAAAATATGGAGCGTGCCAACGCCCGATTGATGCTGGTCGTGCCCATCACGCTGGGGTTGGTGTTCTTTCTGCTCTTCTGGGCGTTTCATTCCCTGCGGTATGCCACCTTGATCATTCTCAACCTGCCCTTTGCGTTGATCGGCGGCGTCGTCTCTCTGTGGTTGAGCGGGCAGTACCTCAGCGTTCCCGCGTCGATCGGGTTCATCGAACTGTTCGGCCTCGCCGTCGGCAACGGCATTGTCCTCGTGTCGTACATCAATCAACTGCGGAACGAAGGGCAACCGACGGAGTCGGCGATTATGACTGGCTGCGTGTTGCGGCTTCGGCCGGTGGTGATGACGATGATGACCACGCTGCTGGGGCTGTTGCCGCTCGTGTTGGCGCGGGGCATCGGCGCGGAAGTGCAACGGCCGTTGGCCACGGTGGTCGTCGGGGGGTTGTTTACGTCGACGGCCCTCACGCTCCTGGTGCTGCCGGCTCTGTATCGAACGTGTGCTGAACGGGAGATTGTGAAGGAGCATGCCCCGGAGTGGGTGTGACGACGGATGCCTGGTGTCATGCTGAACGGGAACCCTTTCTGGGCATGTCACGAAGATGCGCTGCTCCGTGAACTGGCTGTCACGCGGGAGGGCCTCTCCGTTGCCGAGGCGGATCGACGACTGGCTGCCGCCGTACCCTCTAGGCTGAAGCCCAGGCGTGACAGCCAGCCGTTTCGTGTGCTGTTCGCCCAATTCCGCAGCCCGATCATCCTCATTCTGCTGTGTGCTTCCGGTGTGTCGCTGTTTCTCGCGGAGCGCAGTGATGCCCTGATCATCCTCGGGATCATCCTGGCCAGTGCGCTGCTGAGTTTTCGGCAAGAGTATCGCGCGGCGCGCGCCGTGGCCGGGCTGCTGGCCCTTGTGCAAGTCACGGCTCGCGTGCGGCGGGATGGTCAGGTGGTCGAGGTGGCGGCGGATACGGTCGTGCCGGGCGATGTCGTGGAATTGTCCGCCGGCTCCAGCCTTCCTGCCGATGCGCGGCTTCTGGAGGCCAAGGATCTCTTCGTCGACGAGGCGACGTTGACGGGTGAGACCTATCCGGTCGAAAAATCGACGTCGACGCTTTCCGGGGACGTTCCCTTGCCGCAGCGGACGAACAGCCTGTTTCTGGGGACGCATGTCGTGAGCGGCCAGGCCCGTGCGGTGATCGTGAAGGTTGGGAAAGAGACCGAATTCGGTCGCGTTGCCCACCGTATGACGGTACGGCCGCCGGAGACCGAATTCGAGCGCGGTGTGCGGCGCTTCGGCTACCTCCTGCTGGAGGTGACCCTTCTTCTCGTGTTCGCCATCTTTGCGGTGAACGTCTATCTCGAGCGCCCGGTCCTCGAATCCTTTCTCTTCTCCATGGCACTGGCGGTGGGGCTGACGCCGCAATTACTGCCGGCCATCATCAGCGTGAATCTCTCCCATGGTGCGAAGCGTATGGCCGAGCGACAGGTCGTCGTGAAACGCCTTGCCTCGATCGAGAACTTCGGCAGCATGAACGTCTTATGCTCCGACAAGACCGGCACGTTGACCGAAGGGTCCATGCGGCTTCAGGCCGCCCTCAACGTGGATGGTGAGTCGAGTGAACGAGTGCTGTTTCTCGGCTATTTGAACGCGGTATTCGAAACGGGATTTCCGAATCCGTTGGATGAGGCGTTACGGCGACATCGAAGTTTCGAACTGGCCGGGTACTGTAAATTGGAGGAAGAGCCCTATGATTTCGTGCGCAAGCGGCTCTCGATTCTGGTCGCCACTCCGGAGACGCACCTGTTGATCACCAAAGGGGCGGTCGACAGCATGCTGGCTGTGTGTCTCCATGCGGAGCAGCGCGACGGGGCTCTTGTGCCGATCGAGCACCTTCGCCGTTCGGTGAGGGAGCAGGTTCGCGTATTGAGCGGACAGGGGTTTCGCACGATCGGCCTGGCCTGCCGGGACATGGGGAGACTCGAGCATGTCTCCAAAGAGCACGAGACGGGAATGACCTTTCTCGGTCTGCTGGTTTTCGCCGACCCTCCCAAGACCGGCATTGCCGAGACCGTGGGGGCACTCAAGCGGCTTGGCGTGGCGTTGAAGATCGTGACGGGAGATCAGGCGCTTGTAGCGGCGCACGTGGGGCAGAAGATCGGTCTGACGGATCCGCGCCTGCTCACCGGGAACGATCTGCGTGGGATGAGCGAGGATGCGTTGCGCGCCAGAGCTTCCGAGATTGATATCTTTGCCGAAATCGAACCGAATCAAAAGGAGCGGATCATTCACGCGTTGCGGGCATCAGGCCACGTGGTCGGGTATCTCGGTGACGGGATCAACGACGCGCCGGCGCTGCACGCCGCCGATGTCGGCATTTCCGTTGATCAGGCGGTGGATGTTGCGAAAGACGCCGCCGATCTTGTCCTGCTGGAGCACGATTTGAGCGTGTTGGTGGAAGGAGTGCGCGAGGGGCGCAAGACCTTCGCGAATACCCTGAAATATGTGTTCATGGCCACGAGCGCGAATTTCGGCAATATGTTCAGTATGGCCGGTGCCTCGCTGTTCTTGCCGTTTCTCCCCCTGTTGCCCAAACAGATCCTGCTGACGAACGTCCTCACCGACATCCCGGAAATGACCATCGCCACCGACCATGTCGATCCCGAGCTGATCGACCGACCGAGGCGCTGGGACATTCCGTTCATTCGCCGCTTCATGTTGACGTTTGGATTCGTCAGCTCACTCTTTGACTACCTGACGTTCGCCGTGTTGCTGCTGGTGTTGCATTCGACGACCGGTCAGTTTCGTACCGGCTGGTTCGTCGAATCGGTGTTGTCGGCCTCGCTGATCGTGTTGGTGATTCGGACGAGGCGGCCCTGTGCAAGCAGTCGTCCGTCAACGGGGTTGTTGTTGTCGACGCTCTTCGTCGGCCTGACGACGGTGCTGTTGCCGGTCACGCCGCTTGGCAGGCTGTTGGGATTTGAGCCCCTGCCGCCCATGTTTTGGGCGGTGTTGATCGGCATTCTGGTTGCCTATGTCGGTGCGGCGGAGTTGGCGAAGCTCCTATTTTACGGGAAGGTGAAGAACGGCAACTAAGGGGCGGCGGAAGGCCTTCGCAAATTCCTACGATCTGCGCCCATGCAATCGATCATCTCCTTGACTGTACGGGCTGTTGTAGTACAACCAAAGAAGCGCGTGCATCCTGCTGTTTCCCCATCTTTCGATTCACACGAGGACGCTCATGACCGGCTCTCCCCAATCGTCCGATGGTCGTTCGTATGATCCCCAGGTGCTGCTGAACTCGCAGCCGGTGGTGGTGACGGTCATCAATCCCGCTGACCATGCCGTGCAGTTTCAAAACCGGACCAGTCTGGGGACCTTCGGCGACATGGCCGGCGCGCACTGCTATGAAAAAATCGCCGGGAAGGCGGCACCGTGCGAATTTTGCCGTATGCCCGAGGCCCTCACTAAGGATGACGTGGTTTCGGAGCAGGTGGAGATGCCGGACGGACGCCGGCTCTTGGTGCATTGGGCAAAGGCTCCGACTGTCGATGGTCGGGTACACGTCATCGAAACCATCGTGGACTTGACCCTGCGCAAGCAGGACGAGCAGAGCGCGCGGCAGTCCCAGAAGATGGAGGCGCTGGGTCGGCTCGCGGCCGGCATTGCCCACGATTTCAATAACCTGCTCATGGTCGTGATCGGCCACGCACATCGGGTCACTCAGCAGTTGGGGTCGCACCCCTGCCATCATGAAGTCGAGGTGATCGGGCAGGCGGGCACTCGTGCCGCGGCGTTGACGAAGAAGCTGCTGACCTTCAGCCGCCGTCAGGTTTTGGAACAGCGGGACGTGCCCCTCAATACGCTGATCCGCGACATGGAAGATATTTTACGCCGGCTGATCGGGGAGCAGATCCAGACGGTGATTGTGCTCGATCCCCAGGCAGGGCACGTGTTGGGAGATCCGGTGCAGATCGAGCAGGTGTTGCTCAATCTGGCACTGAATGCTCGCGATGCCATGGCCGACGGAGGGATTCTGACCATCGAAACAGGCAACGCGGATCTGGACGACTCCTATGTTCGGACCCATCCGGGCGCGGTTCCCGGTCCGTTCGTCAAACTGGTCGTCGAGGATACCGGATCCGGGATCGATCCCGAGACGTTGAAGCATATTTTTGAACCATTCTTCAGCACGAAGGCATTGGACAAGGGGACAGGACTGGGACTGGCGACGGTGTATGGTATCGTGAAGGAAAGCCGCGGTTACATTGATGTGACCAGTCAGTTAGGCAGGGGGTCGCGTTTCACAGTCATGTTTCCGCGAGTGCCGTCTCAGGCGGCCGAGGCCGAACAGGTTGCGGCGTCGCGCCCGAAACCGGAAACCTCTGCGACCATTCTGCTGGTGGAAGACGACGAGGGTATTCGACGCCTGGTGTCGGCGGTGCTTCGCGACCAGGGGTACGAAGTGCTGGCGGCGGCAGACGGGGTGGAGGCGTTGCAGATGTTGCAGCTACGCAAGGGAGGCTGCGACCTGTTGATCACGGACGTGATCCTGCCGAGAATGAAAGCTGCCGTGTTGGCGCAGGGTGCAAGGACGATGTTCCCCGACATTCAGGTGTTGTACATCTCCGGTTATGCCGGAGACATGTTGGGTGCGCATGGGGTCGATGCCGAGGCCGCCTATCTGCAGAAACCATTTTTGCCCAAGGCGATCATCGACAAGGTGGCTGAACTCCTCCTGCGAGCCCGCTCCCCCAAGGCCTGATTCCATCCTCCGTGCCGTCTCGCAGATTACCTCGCGATCAACGTGAATCGACCGGAGTCCGTACGCACCGAAGGGCGGTGCGGGAGGTCTGCGCCGATGGCGACCGGGCGTGCGATGGTTGTTCAGCGATGACGCGTGAGGTGCGGGACAGACTTCGGTGGGCGACGTCGAGTGTTGATGAGCCTGTCGATGGTTAGCGCCAGGTGACGCCGGGAAGAGAGATGACCCGCTCGGCCTCGTGTGCAGTCTGCGCTTCCAGCAGCAACTCGTAGACGGCTTTCACCCGCGCCCGAGTTTCCGCGGAAAGGTTCATAAATTCCACGCCGAAGGCGTCCTTGCCGACCCAGGTGACGACGGCGGGTTTGATTTCGATGGGGTCGATGCGGTCCGGCAGGGAGATCCGCAGGGTCAAGCGCATCCCACAATTCACCTTCGCATTCTCTTGCTGGATCCGGCAGCCTCCCGGAGAGAAATCCCGCACGATACCCTGGCTGGCCCCTCGTGCACCTTGCACCTCGATCGGTCGATTCATCTCCACTCTCGTGCTCTTCCGCTTGGCCATTCCCGTATCCTTCCGTGAGCTGCTGTCGGTGTGCTGGACGCGATTGTTTTCAAATAGCCGGTTGCATGAGTGATTCCGCCAACCGTCGAAAGGCCGGATCCAACATGAAGCGGGCGAATGCCACGTCTTGTCTGGGGTCCGGCATGCGTTCGTCGCTCCGCCGGTCGTGATGGTAAAAGAAGGCGGCACCCAGAGAGTGCATCGTCTTTTCCCGGTCGTTCATCCCCGCATAGGTGCGTGCGAGTTCGTAATGCCACATCGGATTCGCCGGCTCCTTCGAAAGGCCGTAGTCGAAGGTCGCTTTCGCCTGCCCGAAGTTTCCCGTCCGGCCGTAGGCCGTGCCGAGATGGTGGACGAGCAATTGCCATAGCGGACGATCCAATGTCGGATTGGCCTGTTCAAGCAGCAGCGCCTGTTCATAGTGCGGGATGGCCAGGGTGAATCGTCCCAACAGGTAAGGCGCACTGCCTGCACGGAAGTGATCGAGGCTGCTGGGCGTCGGTGCCCCGACGATGGTGAGACGGTGCAGCAGGGGCTGTAGCGAGGCCGTCTCGTCGCCAGGGCTGCGGGTTTGCGAAAGATGAACGTCGGCATACACGTCGTCTTTGCCGGTACAGGCCAGGAGATGGTGCTGCTCGGCCTGGCCCGCATCATTTGCAGGACGTACGTATTCGAGGACGCTGAAGTGATGGAGGCTGTCGCGAACAAGGCCTTGGGTGGCGGATGACAGGGTCGTCTTGGCGACACGCTCCAGGTGGAGGAGACAGCCCTGCTCCGTTGCGTGTCCGGTGACTGTTTCGAGCGTGACAGAGAGTTGGATCGAATGGACTTCATCTGTCGCGAGGAGATATCGCCGGCCGTCCGGTTTCACGCCGTCGACCTGCACATGAAATCCGGTGACATCGAGGCGCATTGCCCAGGGGGTGTCGATGAGGGCGAGCGTCACCAGCTGAGGACCATCCTCCGCAACGGCGGGACCACCTGCGACGAGTGTCAGAATGAGTGCGAACGCGAGAAACGGTTTGGTTGACAGCGGCATGCGATTCCCGGATCTGCTGTTCACCGCACGGTGAGGCGAATGCGGTCACTGTAGTGTATCGTCCCCACTGCGGCGACCAAAGCAAAAGCATAAAAGCGGCGCACATCATCCCGTCAGGCGGGAGGTGTCGCTGCCCGTGCTCTGTCGGTCACCTGTGGCATCATGCGCCAGTCGGCAGTCCGGACTGTGGTCTTTGGTTTCAAATGCCGGACATTGTGGCAAGGGCGACTCTCTTGGGAAAGGCCATGGGTATCGTCTGCGGCAGGAGTCGAGTCAACAGGGAGATGTTCCGGCCCTCAGGTCTTCACCGGTGCCGGCGTTGCATAGTCTTCGGGAAGGATGTATGTGTGTCGCGGTGAACCGTCGAGCGATCCTGAGAGGAGAGGACTCACGATGCGAGAATCATGCAGGGCCCAGGTCGGATTCGGTGTCGCCTGGTGGACAAGGCGAATCCTCTGGCTGTCCGCCGCGCTCGCGTGGTGCCAGGCAGAGGGATTCGCTCTCGCGGCCGTGCAAGTGCTTCCCGACATGGTGCTGACGCGTGAGGGAAAGACGGTCAATGGGGCCAAGGCAGTACAGGCCGATTCCACCGTCAAAGAGGTGCTGATGGCGTTCAATCGCGCTGAGCAGGCGTTGGAGAAGCAGGATCGTGCCGTCCTGATGCAGTTTTACGCGCCGGAGTACAACTACCACGGCCTACATCTCGCGGATGTGGAGCGGATCTGGGGCGAAGTCTTCGAGCACTATCGCGCCTTATCGTCGACGCATCTCTTTTCCGACATGAAGGTGGTACGGAGCGAGGAAGGCCTTCGGGTGGAACTGACCTGTACCGGCGGCTTGTACGGTACGGAGGTGCAGTCAGGCGCCCGCGTGACGCTGGATAGTTGGTTTCAAGAGGTGCACTATCTCGTTCGGGACAAGCAGGGATGGCGATTTCTCGGGAATCGGGGAAACGCGCCTCGCTCGGCACCCTTTTCTTCTTCCCCGCACCATCCGTTGTTTTGATGTTGTGGGCCGTCAGGATCGGTTAGGCTGCAGCGGCGGAGGCGTCGGTCGTGGCCGTGCTGAGCAGTTTCTTCACGCTGGCGTGGGCGAGCACGACATCCGGAGTCCGCTGCAAGGCTTCGTAGTAGCTGCGCTCGAAGCCGTCGCCTTCTTCGGAAGGTCGCAGCATGTGGCGCGCTTCCACCAGCAGGTCCTGCGCGGTTTCAATCGTGGTCTCCTCCTGATCTTCAAGGACGACATCGATGCGGACGACGAGATGTGACAAGGGATGGAGCCAGGCGAACCAGGGATCGTTCATCACCAGTTGCAAGAGTTGTCCTGCCGAGGCGATGCGGCCGTAGATACGTTCATACGTGACTTGTTCCGAGACGATTAGGCATTTGTGCAGGCCGAGCAGGCCGTGGCGGAGTTCCTTGAGGCTGCGGCGAAGATTCTCCGGTAGCGGATGCGGAGTCGACCAGGAGGAGCGTGTCATATATCACCCGTTCTCACAAATCCACAGCTTCTAGCGACGGTTGTTCCCACCACAGGAATCATGCCCTTCTCGGGCCGCGCTCCGTCCTTTGTGGATACTGTATCGGCGAGTTTGCGCTGGGATTGAGCCCTCAGCCTGTCGGCCGGCGGAAAAACTTTCCTCCCCAGCGTGGATCTGGTTGAAGTCATTGATTTATCGCCAGAAAGTGGCACGGCAGCCTGCATTGAGCGGTGGCGGGAACTGTACGTAGGGAATTGAGACCAGAGAAACGGGAAGGAAGCGGCACTACCTATGGCTGACCAGCAACAGCCCCATCGCCCCCGATGGTATGCCCGGTCGCAGGACGAGATTGGCCGGGAGTTCGGTGTCGACCCGGCCGTGGGGCTCACCGAGGAAGAAGCCACGCGCCGTCGTGCGTCGAACGGCCGCAACGAATTGCCCGAAGCGCTGCCGCCTTCTCTCTGGCAGATGTTGGCCGCACAATTTACGAGCCTCATCGTTTGGGTGCTGGTCGGGGCTGCGGTGGTCTCCGGCCTTTTGGGAGAGTGGGTCGATGCCGGTGCCATTCTCGCCATCGTGTTGTTGAATGGGCTGTTGGGATTTCTTCAAGAGTATCGAGCCGAACAATCGCTGGCGGCGTTGCGCACCCTGGCCGTGACCTATGCGCGAGTGGTTCGCGGTGGAACGCGGCTCAACCTGTCTTCGACGGAGTTAGTGCCGGGCGACATCGTCGATGTGGAGGCGGGCGACCACGTCCCAGCGGATGCCCGGTTGCTCCAGGCTGCGAGCCTGCGCACGCAAGAAGCCGCGCTGACCGGTGAATCCACGCCGGTTGAGAAGCTGAGTGCGGCATTGCCCGACAGCGACCTTCCCCTTGCGGACCAACGAAATCTGCTCTTCATGGGGACCACCGTCACGGGTGGAAAGGGGCGGGCGGTTGTCGTGGCGATCGGCAGCGGCACCGAGTTGGGGCGCATTGCGACCTTGATGACTGCGGTGCCGGTCGAGCCCACTCCGCTGCAACGTCGGCTGGAGCAGTTCGGCCATGTACTGTTGGCGCTCTCGCTGGGAATCGTGCTGGTGGTGTTCGGGCTGGGAGTGTGGCGAGGTGAGCCGCTGTTCGACATGTTTCTGACGGCGGTCAGTCTGGCGGTGGCGGCGATTCCTGAAGGTCTGCCGGCGATCGTGACGACGACGCTCGCGTTGGGGGTGATGCGCATGGTCAAGCGGCACGCGCTCATTCGTCGCTTGCCGGCGGTGGAAACGTTGGGTGCGGCGACGGTGATCTGCACCGACAAGACCGGGACTCTGACCAAGAACGAAATGACGGTCACGCAAGTGGCCCTCGATGACCGTGTGATCGAGGTGACCGGGGAAGGGTATGCGCCGGCGGGCGAGATCGTCGGCGGTGATCCTCGTGAAGGCGCGCTGCGTGAGCTGCTCTGGACAGCGCTCTTGTGTAACGGCGCGTCATTGAAACGGGCTGACGGCAAGTGGACGGTCGTCGGCGACCCCACCGAGGGCGCTCTGCTCGTTGCGGGTGGAAAGGGTGGGTGGTGGAAAGAGGAGTTGGAGCGGGAACAGCCCTTGTTGGGAGAACTCCCGTTCGACTCTGATCGCAAGATGATGACGGTGGTACGGCGATCGCAGGGGCGACCTGTCGCGTATGTGAAGGGTGCGCCGGATGTGTTGCTCGGCCGGTGTGATGACTATGTGACGGAAACCGGGGAGCGGCGGCCGCTCACGGAACCCCTGCGCCAAGCGATCCTCTCACGCAATCAGCAGTTCGCGCAGCGGGCGCTACGGGTGGTGGCGTTCGCACAGCGGGTCCTCGATCCGGAGCCGGCGTCGTTCGAGCCTGAGGTGCTGGAACAGCGCTTGTGCTTTCTGGGGTTGGCGGCCATGAAAGACCCCTTGCGCCCTGAGGCGAAATCGGCGGTCGAGCTCTGCCGGTCCGCGGGGATCGCGACGGTCATGATCACCGGCGATCATAAGGACACGGCGTTGGCCATCGCACGGGAGGCGGGCTTTGCGAGCGGCCCGACGCAGGCTCTGTCCGGCCTTGAACTGAATGCCTTAACCGATGCGGAGCTGGCCGCGCGGGTGCGGACCGTGTCTGTGTACGCGAGAGTGTCGGCGGAACACAAACTTCGTATCGTCAGGGCCTGGCGCGCACAAGGTGCGGTGGTGGCGATGACCGGAGACGGTGTCAATGATGCGCCGGCGGTGCGCGAGGCGGACATCGGGATTGCCATGGGAGTGACCGGGACGGATGTGACCAAGGATGCGTCGGATATGGTCGTGACCGACGACAACTTCGCCTCCATCGCCGCCGCGGTTGAAGAAGGGCGCAGTATCTATGCCAACATTCGCAAATCCGTTCACTATCTGTTGTCGTGCAATTTGAGCGAGGTCCTGGTGATGCTGGGGAGCACGGTCCTGGGGTGGCCGCTGCCGCTGCTTCCGATCCACATTCTCTGGATCAATCTGGTGACAGACGGGTTTCCCGCCCTCGCCCTCGCCGTCGATCCAGCAGCCCCCGATGTGATGAAGCGGCCGCCTCGAGACCCGCAGGCCCCGTTGCTCGACCGGCGCCGATTTCTCACGGTCTGCGTGCAGGGCCTGGTGATGGCCGTGGCGACTCTGGCGGTCTTTGGTATCGCGCTGTCGATCGTGAAAGATGAAGTGCCATTCGCGCGAACGATGACCTTTACCACGCTGGTCTGGGTACAATTTCTTCACGCCTTTACCTGCCGCCATGATCGGTACTCGCTGTTTCAGATCGGGGTGGCGAGCAATCCGATGCTGGTGGGCGCCGTGCTGGTCTCGGCGCTCTTGCAGGCGGGCATTCTGGTGAGTCCCTGGGGGCAGGAGATTTTTAAAGTCGTGCCTCTGCGGGCCGACGAATGGGCAGTGATCGCCGGGTTGGGGACGCTACCGTTCCTGATCATGGAGTTGTGGAAGGCCTGGAGTCGCGCTCGAAGGGGGTGTCAGGAAACGGCTAGCCCGCACTATTCATGACGGTTCGTCGCGAAATCACCACGCCGCGTCGTGAGACCGAGGGGCGAGCCCGCCGGTCTGCCGGGACAGCGGATTGGCGAGTGCAGCAGAAGCGTTCATGAATAATGCGGGCTAAGGTGTGAACTCCGGCGTGGCCCAAATCGTGGTGAGGGGCGCCGCTTGGCGGCTCAATCCCACCGGGTTCGCTCCGTACATCTCCGTGATGGTTCTCAACACACCGTAATGGTCCGTGGGCTCTCCGTAGCGGCCCGGTCGTACCATCGGTCCTACCAGAATCGTCGGAATGTGGTTGTCTGATTTCCCGTTATCCTCATCCCAGGTGATGATCAACAGACTATTGTGCGTCTGTGCCCATTCCACGTACCGATCGAGATGAGTCTGGAGCCACTGGTCTGCGCGTTGAATGCGGTCGGGGTCTTTGCCGTCGTGCATATCGTTCTGTTGATTGGGGACGACGATGCTGACGGTCGGTAGCGTACTGAAGTCTGTCGGGAAATCGGTCAGCGGACGGTTGTTGGCGGCGGGGACCGTGTTGATGGGAGACGATTGCCAGTTGACCCAGGGATTATGCTTGCGCACATAGGCGCCCGCGACACACTCGATGGATCCGACGGCGGGCAGGTCTTCTGCATAGCCGATGAACGTCTGTCCGGCTTGGGTCAGTGTACTGGACAGATTGGGAACCGTCAGCGAGGTCGGACAGGTGTTTTTGCTGACCCCGTCGATGGTGCCCGCGAAGAGCGCGATATAGTTCGGTTGGCTGGGATGGGTCACGCCGTAGGAGTTGGTCAACAGCGCCCCTTTCGCTGCCAATGCATTGAAATAGGGGGCGGCCGGTGAGTCAACAATCTGGGAAAAGGCATGATTTTCCTCGATCACGAGTACAATGTGATCGGGTTTGGGCAGCGGGGGCAGAGCGGAGAGCAGGTCGGTCCACAGGAGAAGAAGCGTTGCAGTGACACTGACGACGACCTGCCTGCTCATCAGGGACCTCGTTCTTGGTTACATCGGGAGTTCGCTGAGCCGTAATGTGTAGAGATAGTGGTAGAGGCCTCGTTGTTCCAGCAACGCTGCATGGGTGCCTGATTCGACGATCTTCCCTTTGTTCAGCACCAGGATACGGTCGGCACGTTGAATGGTACTCAGCCGATGGGCGACGACGAAGGTGGTGCGGTTCACCATGAGCTCTTCCAGAGCTTCTTGCACCAGTCGCTCCGATTCGGTATCCAGCGCGGACGTGGCTTCGTCGAGCAGGAGGATGCGCGGGTTTTTCAGAATCGCGCGCGCGATCGCGACACGTTGCCGTTGGCCACCGGAGAGATTGATGCCTTTTTCTCCGACGATGGTCTGGTAGCCGTCGGGGAATCCCGCGATAAATTCGTGCGCATGCGCGGCTTTGCTGGCGGCGATGATTTCTTCTTCGGTTGCATCCTCGCGCCCATAGCGGATGTTGTCACGGATCGGCCCGCCGAACAGAATCGTATCCTGGGGAACCAGCGCGATTTGCCGGTAAAGGCTGTCGAGCCGAACATCTTTGACATCATGACCGTCCACCGTCAGTCGACCCGACGTGGGATCGTAGAAGCGATGCAAGAGGTTCATGATCGTCGTTTTCCCTGAACCGGTTGGTCCGACAATCGCAATGAGTTCGCCAGGCTTGGCCTCAAAGGAGACATCGGACAACACGGGTTGCCGGGGGTCATAGGCAAAGCCGATATGTTCGGCGCGCACATGTCCTTTGATGGGCGGGAGTTCGATCGCGTTGGGCGCGTCAGCGATTTCGGCGTGGGTGTCAAGAATTTCGAAGACACGTTGCATGGCGCCCTGGGCTTCCTTGATCTGTGCAAAGACGCGGGCGGCGGATCCGAATGGTCCGATCAGAATGCCGGCAAACAATACGAAAGCGAACAGGTCGCCGGGAGACACGGTTCCGTCGATGACCTGCCTGCCTCCATACCACAGCACCATGGCGGCAGCGGCGAAGGTGACGAAGGTAATGGTCGGGACGAACCAGGCCATGATGGTGGCGCGGCGCAAGGACAGTTCCATGGCGGTCTGCACTTGCGACACGAATCGCTGCTCTTCCCGCTTGGTCTGCACGAAGGATTTCACGACCCGGATGCCGGCAATCACTTCCTCTACCAGCGTGCTGACGGAGGCGGTTTGGTCTTGAATGGTGGTCGAGAGTGCACGTAAGCGTCTGCCGAACAGTTTGGCCACGACAACCAGCAAGGGCAGCAGAACCAGAATGAGCAGGCAGAGCTGCCAGTTCATCGCAAACAGGAAGCCCGCGCCGCCGATGAAGGTGACGACCTGCTTGGCTGCGTCGATGGGAGTGTCGGTGACGACGTTCTGAATCACGGTCACGTCGTTCATCAACCGCGACATCAATTCGCCTGTCCGGCGCTTGGAGAAGAAATTGACGGACAGAGTTTGCAGGTGGGCGAAGAGGTGGGTCCGGAAATCCGCCATGACTCGCTGTGACACCCAGGCAGTCAGGTAACTGTGGCCCATGGAGCAGAGCCCTTGCAGCAGGACCAGACCGAGGAGCAGCAGGATCATCTGTGCCATGCGGTCGGCATCGTGCTGCACGGTGATGACATCCCAGAGGGTGCCGCCCAGCCGGAGCAACGCCAAGTTCACCGCGGCGACCGCCATGACCATGATGGCGGCGGCGATCATCCGGGGGACGTAGGGCTTGAGAAAGGGGAAGAATCGTTTGAACGAGAACATCGGTGTTACGACAATGAATTCAGGGGGGCAGGCACGGAGCCCTGTACCGTGGATGCGGTGAAAGGACTACGACACGACCTTCGTAATGGGGTGAGGGCGCACTAGAGCTGAGCGATGGACTCGATCAGGTTCTTATTGATCGCCACAAAGTCCGACCGATCCTTGTCATTGATCAAGACGTCAGTCAGGCTGATGAACAGCCGCTGTTCCTCGTTGATCGCATCGGACACACGATTACGCATGGGCGGGATCAGGAAATCCCCGACGTAGGTACAGTTCACCGTTCGAACGCGGATGCGAACTTTTTTTCCTTCGGGCACGGATCCCTCCGTCCATTATGTCGTGATGAACTCAGCTCTTGCGACGCAAGAATTTCTGACGCCGGCGCAATTTCTTATACTTGTGCTTGCGCATCTTCTTCCGGCGTTTCTTGAGGACACTCGCCATACATTCAATCTCCAACTGCTAGGCGCGGGAGTCTAGTGGGTTTCAGCTCAAAATGCAAGCCAAGATTCTGCTCTCCATTTCCCGCAGGATTGCCACACGGGCTGCGGGGCACGCCCATGCGCGCGGCCCTGGCTGTTTGCTTGACCTCGTTCTGCCAAGGTTCCTATACTGCGCCATGATCCACTCTGGCACACTCTTCGGCCGCCGTCTCGGTCGGTTCCTGTTAGGCCTTTTACTGGTACTCAGTATCGGGTGCTCCGGAAAAACCATTCAGTACAAGGACGACCACGACCGCATTCTTCGAATCGATCAGGCGGTGGAGTTGCTCCGAAAATCCTACGTCGAACGGGACCGGAATGCGTTGGAAGGATTGTTGCTGCCATCCGGCAATCTGGATCAGGTCCAACGGGAGATCCAGAGCGACTTCGACACCTTTCAGTCCATCCAGTTGGAGTTTTCCATCGAGCGCATTCTGATCGAGGGCGACAACATCGATGTCTTTGTCCATTGGCAAGGCCAGTGGAAACGGACCCCCGGCGAGGTGGGCACGCGTCAGCGTGGTCATGGGCGTCTTGCTTGGGTGGGGACGCAGTCCATTTTGCTCCGAGAGGCGCAGGGCGACCTGCCGTTCGGCATGGGCTCGCGAGTGAACCTGAGCGAAGATCCCGCGCGTAGCGCACCCAAACCCTAGCCATGTCAGCCCGCAGTTCTTCCCCCAAGATTGAAACAGACTTTCTCGTGGTCGGCAGCGGCGTCGCGGGTCTTCGCGCGGCGATCGAGCTCAGCCGAGCGGGGCGTGTGCTGATGTTGACCAAAGGCCATCCGCTGGAAAGCAATTCCATGTATGCCCAGGGTGGTGTCGCGGTGGCGCTCAGCGAAGAGGATGACGTCGGCAGTCATCTCGCGGACACGCTCAAGGCCGGTCATGGCCTGTGCCGTCGTGAAGCTGTGCGGGTGTTGGTCGAAGAGGGGCCGGACCGGATCGAGGAGCTGATTGCGTGGGGCGCGAAGTTCGACAAGATCGGCAAACGGTTTGCGTACACGCGTGAAGCCGCCCATAGCCGGAGCCGGATTCTCCGGGCGCGCGGGGACGCCACCGGCAATGAGATGGTTCGCGCGCTGATGACGTATGCGGCCAGGCAACGGCGTATTCAGCGGTTGGATCGGCGATTCACGGTCGATCTGGTCGTGGTCGACGGGCGTTGTTGCGGTGCGATCGTCCTCAACGAGATGTCGGGCGAGCGCACAATCCTTCCGGCCAGCGCGGTGGTCTTGTCGACAGGCGGCGCAGGGCAGGTCTATGCCCGCACCACCAATCCCGGCAATGCGACCGGAGACGGCATGGCGATGGCGTTACGGGCCGGGGCATTGTTGATGGACATGGAGTTTGTGCAATTCCATCCCACCTCGTTATACCTGCCGTCGAGTCCTCCTTTTCTCCTCTCGGAGGCCATTCGCGGAGAGGGGGGGCAGCTCCGGAACATCAAGGGTGAGTTATTCATGCATCGGTACCATCCGGACGGCGCACTGGCCCCGCGTGATGTGGTTTCACGGGCGATCTGGTCGGAAATGGCGGCGACGCGTGCGCGGCACGTCTATCTGGATGTGACGCATTTGGGCGCGGCCTTCGTCAAACGGCGGTTCCCCACCATCTATGCGACCTGTCTGCGGTACGACATCGACATGACGGAAGAATGGATCCCTGTCTCGCCCAGTGCCCATTACATGATGGGCGGGGTATGGACGGATGTGCATGGCGCAACGACGTTGCCCGGCCTGTATGCGGCGGGAGAAGTTGCGTGCAGCGGGGTACATGGGGCGAATCGATTGGCCAGCAACTCGCTCCTCGAAGGGTTGGTGTTCGGCATGCGCGCCGCGCAATCTGCGGTGGCTCATGCAGGGCATTTCTCAGAGTCGGTGTCGGTGCCTTCGATTGAAGACCTGGAGCAGGGGAGACCGACCGATCTCGATGACCCGGAAAAACTCCGCAGTTCGTTACGTCGTCTGATGTGGGGGAAGGTTGGCTTAGTACGCTCGGGTGATTCGTTGATCAGCGCCTCTGCACAACTGGTACGCTGGATGCGCCTGCTGACCAAACCATTTTCCTCGCGGGCAGCCCTTGAAGTGAAGAATATGGTGCAGGTGGCGCGCTGTATTGCCGATGCGGCGCTCTGGCGGGAAAGCAGTGTCGGGGCCCACTACCGATCGGATTTTCCTGAAGCCAATCGACCGGGATGGCGGCAGCACAGTCAGCTATTGTTGGCTCAGGGTCCGATTAGCGGGATGCCATCGAATGCGCAAGACCTCGTCCTGGCGACCCAGGAGCCGGTGCACGGTAAGGCCGGGAAGAAGAACGCCGGTCGTTCGTGAGGAAGGTGCGATAATAGCGCAGCACTTTGATGACGTATTGCCGCGTTTCAGGGATGGGGGGGAGCCCCTGGTACCGTTCCACCGCCTGCTCTCCCGCATTGTAGGCTGCTAAGGCCAGTGGAAGATTTCCGTTAAAGCGATCCAGCAGCTGCCGTAAATATTTGGTTCCCCCGCCGATATTGTCATCCGGATTATAGGAATCCCGCACATCGAGACGTCTCGCAGTCTGGGGCATCAGTTGCATCAGGCCGACGGCACCGGCATGTGAGACCGCCAGTGGATCGAAGTCGGACTCCGTTTTGATCACCGCGCGAATCAGGGCCGGATGCAGGCGATGGGCGCGAGAATGTCGAGCAATCACCGGCTCGAGCTCACGATCGGAAATGACACTGCGGGAGCGAGGGAGTTCCGACGTGACGCGTTTGTATCGTGGGTCGTTGGGCACATTGGTCAGCGAGATGGTGCCGTTGGCATCGATGTATTGGTAGACCTCGGCCTGGACGGGTGAGTCTGTCAGCACGAGCGTTGCGGACAGCAGAAGCAAGGGCGTGATGCGGTTGAATCGGGCCATCGGGGTTGAGGCGCCTGTGCCTGTATGGTGTGCTTTGCCGATGGTTCAACCGTAGCAGTCGACCCCCAACCTGTCAAAAACCCTTACTCCGTCCTGTCGCCGAGGTTTCTCTGTAAGGCATTGATATCAATACGATTGGCCGATGTGGTGCGCTAGGGGACTGCTTCGAGAAATCTGGTTCGGCTGGCGGCGAAACGCGCCTGCAGCCGGCGAGTGAGGGGGCCGGGGCGACCATCCCCGATGGTGTAGGTCTCGACACGTGATACCGGCATGACCTCCATGCTGGTGTTCGTCAGAAAACATTCTTCCGCCTTACGAAGGTCGGTGAGGTGGTAGTAGCCCTCACGAACCGGCAGGTCTTCCTCCGCAGCGAGAGTCATGATGATGCTTCGCGTGATGCCGTCCAAAATGCCGCAATCCAGCGCCGGGGTGTGGACGGTGCCGTCGGAAATGAAAAAGAGATTGCTGATCGTGCATTCGGTTAGTTCATCCCTCCAGTTCAGGAAGAGGCTGTCGAAGGTTCCGGCTGCGATGGCTTCGCGTTTCGCCAAAATGTTGTTCAGGAAATTGGTGGATTTAATCTGCGGGGACAACGCGGCGGGGAGATTCCGTCTGGTCTGGGCGACGGTGAGTGAGACGCCGTCCCGCAAGAGCTGTGCTGAGGGTGGATGAAGCGCCTTCGTCATGATGACCACAGTGGGACGGGGACAGAGTGCCGGATCGAGGCCGATCTCTCCTTCCCCCCGAGAGACGGTAATGCGGAGATAGGCGTCGGCATGATCGGTCCCGACCTCATTCCGTCGCATGGCCTCATGGAGCAACTTCGGCCACTCCACGTCGGGAATGGGAATCGTGAGGCCGATGGACTCGGCCGAGCGACGCAGCCGAGCGAGATGCTGGTCGCGCATGAAAATCCGTGTGCCATAGGAGCGTAGGGTTTCGTAGACGCCGTCTCCATAGAGGAATCCATGGTCAAACACGGAGACGACGGCCTCTTCTTTGCGCACGAATCGGTCGTTCAGGAACACCCACATCAGCGGCCAGCCTCCAGGATGTTAAAAAATGCGCCCGCTTTGGCGAGCGTTTCCTCATATTCGCGATCGGGATCCGAGTCGGCTACGATGCCGGCGCCGACTTGCAGATAGCCGTGCGTCTTTGTCAGGAGCAGGGTTCGAATCAGAATATTCAGGTCGAGGTCGCCGCTCCAGCAAAAGTATCCGAGGGCTCCCGTGTAGATTCCGCGCCGCACCGGTTCCAACTCTTCGATGACTTCCATGCAGCGCAGCTTGGGAACGCCAGTGATGGTGCCGCCGGGAAACACGGCCCGGACGAGGTCAAGGGGTGAAGTGCCCGCCTTGAGAATTCCTGTGACGTCGGAGACCAGATGGCGAACGTGTGAATACTGTTCGACGGTCATGAACTCATTAACCTGCACGGTGCCGTAGCGGCAGACCTTGCCCAAGTCATTGCGCTCGAGATCGACCAGCATGACATGTTCGGCGCGTTCCTTGGGACTGGCGAGTAATTCAGCGTGCAGGTGCTGATCTTCCTGCGCGCCGGCTCCACGCGGCCTGGTTCCAGCGATGGGCCGCGTGCTGGCTTCTGATCCGGAGAGACGGACGAGCCGCTCGGGGGAGTTGCTGACGAGGCTGAGGTCGGGCAAATGGAGCAGCCCCGCGAAGGGCGAGGGGTTGACGTCGCGCAGGCGGCCATAGAGCGCCGTGGCGTATGCGGTGATCTCCGGCCGTGGTGCCGCGGCGTCGAGGTTGAGGGTGAAACGATGAGAAAGATTGGCCTGATAGATGTCCCCGGCGCCGATGTAGTCTTGGCATCGTCGGACGCGCGCGGTATAGGCCTCACGCGATTGATTGGGAGCCAACGTTGCCGTTCGAGGCCAGGCGTGGAAGGTAGCGGGGGGGCGTGGACTCGTTAGGCGAGCCTCCAACTCCGCTAGTCGGTCACGGCCCTCGCGGTACAGTTTTTCTCGAGGTTCTGCCGCAAAGCGTGAGAGGGGAGGGCAGTACATCAGGTACAGTTGGTTTGTGAGGTGGTCGACCGCCGCGACCAGGTCGAAACAGGCCAGATGCATGTCGGGGAGACCGACGTCGTCCGTCGCCAAGCTGGGAAGTGATTCGAAGGAACGGACCAGATCGTAGCTGAGATACCCGACCGCGCCGCCAAAAAACGGCGGGATGCCCTCGATCGGCGAGATCACCGAACCGCCGAGGATCCGGCCAAGGGCCTCGAACGCGGAGCCAGCGGCCACAGTCGCCCGACCTGCCTCTTCCACATGGTGCTCCTGCCCACGACCGCTCAACGTGAGGTAGGGCTCGCTGCCGAAGAAGGAATACCGTGCGGTGCTCCGACTGCCGTTCGCGCTTTCGAGGAGAAATGACGGCCGACTGGTGGACGCGAGGCGACGATACAGCTCAAACGGGTCGGCGTCGGGCTGCGGACGAACCACAACCAACGGTTGTGGCGGCCCGTCAAGAAATGCCTGTTGTGAGGAATCAGTCATGAACGTCGGCGCCTGGAGTTGTCCACCCCAAGGAAAAGACTATACCGCATCATCCCGCTCGGTCATAGCGGGCCAACTTCTTGACAAGTCCCCAGCGAATTTGCTTGAATGGCGCGCCCGCCGATGGGCGCACTCTATCCGACTGTGCCGAAGAGTGCCGTACGTGAGCGCGTGATGCCCCCCTCTCAGGATCCGTTATATGCGGGGCTCGGGCAAGCTGTCCGGATCGGGACGGAACTGCTCGCTGCGTTGATTGTCGGCGGGGGCTTGGGTTGGGTGGTCGACACCTATCTGCTGGATTCCAATCCATGGGGACTGGTGATCGGCTTGGGGTTGGGCGCTGCAGCCGGTGTGCGAAGCGCCTATCGAGCCGCGCAACGATGGCAGAGTTAACCTGAATCGTCTGACTGACAAAGGATCATCGTGGAAGAAAGTCCGTTACATGCGTTTGAATTGCACGATCTGATTCCCCTCGTGCCGGCCGGGGTCGATATCTCCATCAATAAAGCCGTCATTTTGATGTGGGTGGTGGTGGGGTTGGTTTCATTTCTGATGATTTCCGCCGCAGCCTCACGCAAGCTGGTTCCAGGGAAGTTGCAGAATCTGGCTGAACTGATCGTGGAGTTCATTCGGGGGATCATTCTGGACACCATGGGCGAGCCGGGCATGAAGTTTTTTCCGCTCATCGCCACATTGTTCCTCTTTATTCTATTTGCCAACCTGCTGGGACTGATTCCCGGATCCTATACCGTGACCAGTCAGATTATCGTGACCGCGGTCTTTGCGGTCGGAGTCTATGGACTCAGTTTGGTGCTGGGATTTTCGCTTCACGGCGCCAAATTCCTGGGCATCCTTGTTCCGCCGGGCACGCCGGGTTGGCTCCTGCCCCTGATGATTCCGATTGAATTGATCAGTCAGCTGGCTCGGCCGATCTCGTTGGCGGTGCGGTTGTTTGCGAACATGACCGCCGGTCACGTCATCTTGGGCGTCTTGTTCGGGTTGGCCATCAGCGGCGGGTTGCTGATCGGCTGGTTGCCGTTTGCCTTTACGATCGCCATGAACGGGTTGGAAGTCGGCATTGCGTTTATTCAAGCCTATATCTTTACCGTGCTGAGCTGTGTCTATTTAGGCGATGCCGTGACGTTGCACGGTCATAGCGAGCACGCACATTAGGTTGAGTTGTCTATAAAGGGAGGAGAGGTTAAACAATGGATGCAGCAGCAGCAGCGTTGGTCGGTATGGGATTGGCGGCGGCAGGGTTTGCCGGAGCCGGCGTGGGGATCGGGTACATCTTCGGAAAAATGATCGAGGCCGTGGCCCGGCAGCCGGAAGCGGAAGGCCGCGTCGGCAAGTACATGTGGATTGGGTTCGCGCTCGTCGAAGCCATCGCACTGTACGGGCTGGTCATTGCGTTCATCATCATGGGCTTGCGCAAGTAGCGCGTTGTCGGTCGAGCCCTGATGCTGGGGTCCATGCCCGGATCAGAACCCTCAACTCATTTGGGTAACAGACTATGCCTCAATTTGAATCACACTTCTTCTCGTCGTTGATCTTCTGGGAGATTCTCTCCTTCGGGATCCTGTTTTTCCTGCTCTATAAGTATGCGTTCCCTAGCTTGTTGGGGATGCTCGAAGAGCGGGAGAAAAAGATCAAGGACAGTCTCGATCAGGCCGAACGGCATCGTTCAGAGGCCGAGCGCAAGCTCAAGGAATACGAAGCCAAGTTGGCCGCCTCTGCCAAAGAAGCAGAAGCCTTGCTGGCTCAGGCAAAAGAGCGCGCCCAGCGCTTGATGGAAGAAAATGAGCAGCGCATGACGGCGGATGCCGAGCGGATCAAGGGGGACGCGACTCGAGAGATCGAGGCCGAACGTCGCAAAGCCGTCCAAGACATACGCTCTCAGACGACTGACTTGGCGATGATGGTGGCTGAGAAGGTAGTCGGGCGTGCACTGACCGAAGGCGACCATCGCCGTCTTGCCGACGAAGCGCTGGATGCCCTCGCGAAGGCCTATCAAAACCGAAACTAGCCGAGAGTGCCGGGGGGGAGACTCACGCCCCCCTGGCGGTACCCTTCCAGATCCAGGGTGACGAAGCGATACCCTGCCTCTTTCAGAATTGCCACCAACCGTTCCCGCCGACCGCTCTCGAGGATTCTCGGCAACTCGTCCACAGCGAGCTCGATCCGCGCCACTTCATCGTAATCACGCACGCGACAATGGCGAAAGCCTTCTTGCATCAAGGCGGCTTCTGCGCGCTCGACACGCGAGAGTGTCGAGCGTGTGATGGTAATGCCGCGTGGCACGCGTGAGGAGAGGCAGGCAGCGGCGGGTTTGTCCCAATTCGACAGTCCCAGTGATCGTGCCGCCTCCCGGATGTCGGCCTTTGAGAGGCCGGCCTCCAGCAACGGGCTGCGGACTCCGTGCTCACGGGCAGCTTTCAGCCCGGGGCGATCATCTCCCAAATCGTCGACGTTGGTGCCATCCACAATACAGGTCGACCCGTACTCGCGTTGCAGTGAACCAAGGAGCGTATACAGGTCCGTCTTGCAGTGGTAGCAACGGGTGGCATCATTGCGGACGAAGTCGGGGATCTCCAGTTGGTCGGTTTCCACCACCCGGTGGCGTGCGCCGATTTCCGTCGCGAGTTGCCGCGTCAACGCGAGTTCCGATGCGGGAAGTGTGGGCGAGACGGCGGTCACGCCGAGGGCCTGCGAGCCCAGTTCTTCATGGGCCAGTTTCAGGACGAGCGAACTGTCGATGCCACCGGAGAAGGCAACGATCACTGAGCCCATCTCGTGGAGAATTTGCCGTGCTCGCAAGACCTTATCGGTCGTTGGACTTGTGGAAACCATGGAGATCCAGAGGGAGACGATTGTGTGCGAGTCGAAGGCTGCCGCTTACTGTTTGACCTTGGCCTTCGCAATCGACCCGACGACGACCAGGGCGTAGTGTTGCGGGTCGAGGTATTGTTTGGCCACACGGAGGACATCGTCCTTGGTGACCTTTTCGATAGCTTTAGGATAACTCGTAAAGTAGTCCAAGCCAAGGTTGTACAGCTCCACCTGGGCGAGGACGTTGGCCAACTTGGCGCTCGAATCGATGCGCAGCGGAAAGCTGCCGACGATGAAGGATTTCGCTTCGCCGAGCTCCTGATCCGTGACCGGGGTTTCGCGGATCGTCTTGATCTCCGCCAGCACACTCGTAATGGCCTGATTCGTGACGTCAGTCCGGGTCTGCAGGCTGATGAAGAACGCGCCGGGCATGACTCGCGAATCGAACTGGCTCATGATGCCGTAAGCCAGGCCTTGTTTGTCGCGAATAGAATCCATCAGGCGCGAGGAGAATCCGCCGGCGCCCAGAATATAGTTCATGACCGTGATCGCATAGTAGTCCGGGTTGATGCGACTGACGCCGGTATGACCGAGCACGATTGTGGATTGTGTCAGATCTTTCTCAATCAACTGGACCATCTTGCGGTCGAGTGGGGACGGCTTCTTGAGTTGGGCGAGCGAGGGCGTCCCTTTCTTCCATGAACCGAAATGCGTCTGCACGAGTGCCGATGCCTGCTCTTGGGTCAAGTCTCCGACCACGACAAGAATGGTCTGGTTGGGCACATATTCTCGGGCATGGAATTGCTGTACGTCGGCCACGGTGATTTTGTTCAGCGTGTCCTCGGTGCCATGCGCCGGCCAGCTGTAGGGGTGGCCGTGGAAAATCAACTGGTGAAATGCTTTCATCGCCACGTTGCCCGGATCGTCGTCATCACTGACGATTTCGCCGAGAATCTGTGTCCGCACACGCTCGAATTCCTGTTTGTGGAACGCCGGGTGTTGGAGTATGTCGGCTAGGAGTGTAAACCCGAGGTCCGCATCTTTCTTGAGCACGCGTGTCGAAGCGGTGGTGTAGTCTTCTGAGGCATGGGCCTCAAGCGACCCTCCTACGAAATCGATTTGTTCGGCGATTTGCCGGGAGGTCCGAGTGAGGGTGCCTTCATCCAACAGGCTTGCCGTAAGGTTCGCCAAGCCGGCTTTGTCCGGCGGATCCTGGGCCGATCCGACTTTGACCAGTGCATGTATCTCGACGGTTGGGAGAAAGTGCTGTTCCAGGAATAACACGGTCATGCCATTGGCGGTGACAGAACGCGTCGGCGTGATGTCCGCGGCCTGCACCCAGGCCGCAGGAAGACAGAGTGCGAAACAGAACAGGCCGGTCAGGACCCTGACGCTGGACCGGCTCCTGTGCTGACTGTTCGGCGAAACGGGACCTTGTCGTCGTGTCATCTGCAGTGGCTCACTAGTGGGAGGGTGGCGGTAACGCCGACTGGGTTTGCGGAGGGAGCGGAATCAGGGTCCCCGTCGTGCGCATGTCGGCCGTCAGATATTGCGAGGCCACCCGCTGGACATCTTGGGCAGTGACGGCCCTAGTTCGTTCGACAAACTGACTGACTTTTCGCCAACCGGCACCGATCGTTTCGGCTTCCCCTAACAACATGGCCTGCCGGAAGTTGGAATCCTGCTCAAAAATGTGGGCCGCCTCGATCTGATTTTTCGCCCGCTGTAGCTCGAGGTCAGTCGGGGGCTCTGCTTGGAGGCGCTGGATCTCTTTCGCAACGGCGTCCTCGACGGCTTCGACTTTTTCGCCGGGTTTTACGACGGCATAGAAGTAAAACAGCCCCGGATCGGCCTGCATCAACCCATAATCGGCTCCCACGGCCAAGGCCGTTTTTTGTTCGTAGACGAGGCTCTGATAGAGCCTGGCACTCTTGCCATGGGACAAAATCGATTCGAGGACGTTCAGCGCATAGGAGTCGTCACTGGTGTAGTTCGGGACCCGGTATCCCATCATGACAAAGGGGACCTGGGCCTCGCGCTTCAGGAGGAAGCGGCGCTCCCCCCGTTGCGGCCCCTCGGTGACAGTCAGTGTTTTCGGCGACGGACCTTTCGGAATTGGCTCGAAGAGTCGGGCGATGACCGGCAGCAACGCTTCCGCCTTGATATCGCCGACGACGACCAGCGTGGCATTGTTCGGCGAGTAATAGGTGTCATAGTGGCGTTGGAGATCATCGAGGTTCATGGCATCGAGGTCGGAAAACCATCCGATCACAGGCCAATGATAGGGATGACTCATGAAGGCTTGGGCGAAGAGGGCTTCGACCAGTGCGCCTTGAGGATCGTCTTCGTTCCGGAGACGACGCTCTTCCTTGACCACTTCCCGCTCGGTCTTAAATTCGTTGGCGTCGAGAATAAGTCCCTGCATCCGGTCCGCCTCGAGTTCGAGGGCCAAGGTCACGCGATCCGCCGCGAGATTTTCGAAATAGGCCGTGAAGTCCTGACTGGTAAACGCGTTGTCCATGCCGCCGTTCTTGCGCACCAGGCGCGAGAATGTGCCCTTGGGGTACTTCGCCGTGCCTTTGAACATCATATGTTCCAGCATGTGCGAGAGTCCGGCCCGGCCCATGACCTCATTCCGTGATCCCACCTTGTACCAGACCTGCACCGTGGCAACGGGCGCCTTCGGAACCTCGACGAGGATCACCTTCATGTCGTTGGACAGGGTGTATTCCTTGGGGTCGACGGCATGGCTGGATGAAGGCTGACCGAGCGAGAGGAGGAGACCAAGCAGCGAGCAGGCTAGAACCGAGCAGTGAGCGCGCGCCGAATTGGGGAGTGAACTCTGTTTAGTCATGTACGGGATTCATGCTAACAACGGGCTTGAATCTGTGTCAAGGCAACCGCTCCCTCGCCGGTCTCGAGTCGGCCGAGTTGGCCACAGGCGCCCAGGACGTCTCGGCCACGGCTTCGACGAAGGTAGACATCGAGACGGCCCCGGCGGAGGATGGCTTGAAACGCATCAATGGCGACATCAGATGGGCGCCGATACGCGCTGCCGGGGAAGGGGTTGAAGGCGATCAGGTTGACCTTACATCGAAGGTCTCGGAGAAGTTTGACGAGGCGGGTAGCATCTTCAGCCCGGTCATTGACCTCAGCGAGGAGCACATATTCGAAGGTCAGGCGATCGCGGTCCCCGAGCGGGTACGCGCGGCAGGCGGCGAGCAGGGCCTGAATCGAATGGAGCCGGTTCGCGGCCGGCATGATCTGTTGCCGCAGGTCGTCGGTCGTGGCGTTGAGCGAGATCGCGAGATTCACTTTCAGTGGCGCCACGTCTTTGATGCGTGAGGCGAGTCCTGCCGTCGAGATCGTGATGCGTCGGGCGGAGATGCCGAGCCCCCAGGTGTGATCGGTGAGGCATGTGACGGCGTCGGCCACGGCATCAAGATTCGCCAGAGGTTCCCCCATGCCCATGAAGACCAAGTTCGTTAGCCGCTCACGTGCTTGTAAATGGTCCTGGGCGAGCAGCACCTGATCCACGATCTCATGCGCGCGGAGATTGCGTCGGAGCCCCAGCGTCCCGGTCAGGCAGAATCCGCAATCCAAGGTGCAGCCGACCTGGGTGGAGAGGCAGAGGGTGAGCCGCTCCTCGTCCGGGATGAGGACACATTCGACTTGATTGCCGTCGGCCAGCGTCAGAACGAATTTTTTCGTGCCGTCTTGCGACGAAAAGATCTGAATGTGTGAGGTCCGTTCGATGGTGCAGTGGGCAGCGAGGTAGTCACGATCTTTCTGCGGAAGATTACTCATCGCGGCGAAGGTGCGAACGCGTTCCTGGTAGAGCCAGCGAAGAATTTGTGAAGCGCGGTAGGCCGGCCAGCCGAGCGAGGCGACATAGGCCGCCATGCCCGACTGCGTCAATGCAAGGAGGTTGGGGCGTGCGGGGCTGTGCTGAATCATGCTGGAGCCTAGCACAGGGAAAAAACTTGTGACAAGCAAGCTGAAGTTGGTCGCGTTTGTGCGGCAGTACGTTATAATGGTGCCGGCTCACCTGCTGTTCAGGACGGGATTGTGACCGCACTTCCTTGGCGGACCAGTTTGGCAACCCTCGCCGTGTGGCTTCTACTGTCGAGCCTGTTTCTGACGGCCACGGCCGAGTCGCCGCGTCCGCTCCCTGCGTCTCCTCCGCTGTGCGTCTCCGCTGAAGACTGCTTTCGTTCGGCCGTTGCGATCAATGAGCGTTCCGGTTCCCTTCCTCAGCGCGATCAGGCGCTGCTGCTGAAGGTCGAGCAACTGCGTTCGGTGATCGATCTGTTTCCCTCGACCATCTGGGCGAAACGGGCTGGGGTCGTGCTCGGGGTGTTGATGACCGAGCGAGACCCGGTCGAGGCTGCGAAGCTACTGCGTGCCGTACAAGCGGACCTGCCGATCATCGACGACTACCTCCGGCTGTGGATCGCAGAGGCGTTGGTAAAGCAAAACGAGCCGATTCAGGCTGCCGAGTTGTTGGAGATGATTCCCAAGCTCGTGCCGGACTCCAACCTCCTTGCCAAAGCCGCGTATCGCACGGGCGAGGCCTGGTACAGCGGAAATGTGTGTGCTCGTGCGGTCGAGTGGTTGGATCGAGCGGTGACCCTTGCGGATAAAGACGCGAGCGCTCCGGTGGCGCTGTGGCATCAGGCAGACTGTCACGTCAAGGAGAACCGGCCGTCGGAAGCCCGCACTGTTCTTAAGCAGCTCTGGCTCCGCTATCCCCAGTCCCCTGAGGCCAAAGAGGCGAAGGCGCGTTTGGATGCGTCGTTGGGTGGTGAGTCCTGGGCTCCGACCGCCGATGACCACGCCATCCGCGCGCAGGCGTTCCTTGGGCTCTCAATGCAGGCGGAGGCCGTCGAGGAGTTGCGTCGATTTCTGGCGATGGCTCCCGCTCATCCTCGCCGGTTCGATGCTCGACTGAAACTGGGCGTGGCCTATGTGCGGCTCAAGCAGTATGACCAGGCCCGTGAAGCCTTTCGCGGATTGGTCGCGGACCGGGTTCAGGAGTCCGCTGAGGCCTCGGTTTGGCTGGCCCGGGTCTATTTACGGCAGGGCCAGGGCGAGAAACTGATTGAGTTGGCCCGATCCGTGGCTCAGGGCTCCTTGGCCGGTGACCAGCGCGCAATGGTGCACCTGTTTGCCGGGGTGTGGCTGGAGGATCAAGGCCGGTTCGATGATGCGATCGCGATGTTCCATCAAGTGGCGAAACTGGGCGAGTCTCCAAGCCAGCGGGCAGAGGGGCTCTGGCGTGCCGGTTGGACGCAATATCGAACTGCCCGGTACCGGGAGGCAGCCGAGACGTTTCGTGCGGTGGTCGAGTTGCACGTCAATGGGTTCGAACCGCAGGCCATGTATTGGGCGGCGCGGGCCGATGAGCATAGCAAACATGCCGCCGTTGGGGAACAGTATGCTCGCGTGTGCCAGCGGCATGCCTACAGTTACTACTGTCAGCTGGCTTCTCGCCGCGTCTCGCTGCCGCCGGTCACGCCCTCGGTCTCGACGCTGGACCGTCCTGCGGGGGATGAGTCGGACCGGTTGCCGCAGAATCGGCGTCCTGAAATTGAAAAACATGCGTTCTATCAGCGGGGGATCGAACTGAAGGTGCTCGGCTTTGGTCAGGATGCGGCACGCGAATTAGGGGCGCTCACGGAGCAATACAGTCGGGATCAGGATGTCTTGTTGGCCTTTTCCACGATGCTCAGTGAGGTGGGAGCCTACCACCCGGCTCTCCGGGTGGCGAAGGTGCACTTCAAAGACAAATTGGAACGAAGCGGTCTCCCGACGGCGCCGGCGCTATGGACCGTGGCCTATCCCACCGGCCTGGTGCCGACCATTGCGGCGCAAGGTGTCACGGCAGTGGATCCTTACCTGGCCGCTGCGATTATCCGCGAGGAGAGTCAATATGACGAGAAGGCAGTCTCCGTGGTCGGAGCAGTGGGCTTGATGCAGTTGATGCCGGTGACGGCCAATGCCGTGGCTCAGCGGTATGGCTTTCCCACTGTCGGTCGGGAAGAATTGTTCGATCAGGAGACGAATATTCGCCTGGGGGTCCGCTACCTGGGGCAGTTGCTCGAGCAATACGGTGGGAACCTCGCCCATGCCGTGGCGGCATACAATGCCGGACCGATCGCCGTGAATAGTTGGATTGCCGTCCATCGGGGACGGGAGCAGGATGAGTTCGTGGAATTGATTCCTTACCAGGAGACGCGGCTCTATGTGAAGCGAGTGTTGCGCAGTTACGGAGAATATCGACGCCTCCACAACGGGACGTCGTAACGGGCGCCGTTTTCTTGACAAGGGGAGATGAACTTTCTATATTTCGCCCCCATTCAGCCAGCGCAGAACCACCACTTTGTGATGAGGACATAATCATGACTCTAGATCGTCTCGACGCCCTTGAACTTCGCATTCGTGACCTCGTGAAACTCGTGCAGGATCTCAAGCGGAAGAACACCTCGCTCGAAGACGAACTCCGTCTGGCACGCGAGCGGGTTGCTGTGCGCGATGACGAAAATCGTCGATGGGAACAGGAGCGTCTGGATATCCGGGCGCGGATCGAAAAGGTGCTCGGGGAAATTGATTTGTTGGAATGCCTGGATGAACCCAAGGAGGTGGCGTTTGACTAAAACCATCGACGTGGAGATCTACGGCCAACGGTACAGCGTCAATGGCGAGGCCGACGAGTCCTACGTGAAGCAATTGGCCGAGATGGTCGACAAACAGATGAAGCAGGTGGCGGCCGGGATGCGGTCGGCCACCCCGGCCAAGCTGGCCGTCCTTGCCGCATTCAATCTCGCGCATGAGTTGATGGAATCCGAACGGAGGTTTCGACAGGATGAAGCCGATGCCGATCGCCGCGTGGCATCCCTCATGGAGTCCATCGATCAGCAGATGCCGTCTATCCTGTCGCGGTGAGTTTCGCCTTGCTTTCATAGTAGTGCTTTGTTATCGTTTCCTGGTTGTTTCGACCTGAGGGTCAGCAAGTGCAGGAGAGGAAAGGAAGCTTCGGACAAGAGCGGAAATTCTGACGACGGTAGCTGAGCACTAAACATATGGAATCGCTGGTTTTTGTTCTGTTTGTGATTGTGGTCTTGTGTGTGTGGATGGGGCAAGTCTCTCAGCCACGCGTGTGCGTGCGTCGGGTGCGTCATCATTCGGTGTTGGCGAGTGACGGTCGGCAATTCAGCAACACCTCATGGCGGGCTCGAGACGCCGTACAATCGAATCTGTATGCCAAACGGCTCAGGTCTCTGCGCGCACGCGCAGACCGGTATGATGATTCAGGTCGAGGCCGACCACTCCTCCACTTGAATTAGCAGCGCGATTCCACTGGTCTGTTTAAGTCGGCTCAGGTCGTCAAGCCGTTCTCTTCTCTCGTCGACATTCCTTCTCGTGTCTCCGCTCCCCTCATCACACTGACCGCGATCAAATGCAGGGTGACAGCGTGCTGTCCCGCTGCTGTAAGGGAGGTGGTTCCCATTTCTCTCAGCGTTGTTGCGTACATCATTGTCGGATTGTTAGGGGCGGCGCTCGGTGCCGGCTTGTTTGAAGTGTTGCGCCGACGGTCGGCGCTTGCTCGCCGGGCAGAGGCGGAGGACCAATCGACGCAGGTGATTCAATCTGCTCAGCGTGAAGCAGAGAATCTCCTGAAAGAGGCCAAGTTAGAGGCCAAGGACCTCGTGTTTCAAGCGCGAATCGAATTGGAAAAGGAACAGAAGGCGAAACTTGCTGAGGTGTCCAACACGGAACGGCGGGTTGCCCAGCGGGAAGAGGGGCTGGATCGAAAACTGAGTCTGCTCGAGAAGCGCGAGCAGGATGCGCTGAAGCGCGAGCAGGAACTGCTCAAGCGGGAAGAGACCCTGACGCAGAAGGATGCTGCCTGTGCGCAGGCGCTCAAGCAGCATCGCGACGCGCTTGAGCGGGTTGCCGGTCTGACGGCCGACGAAGCCAAGCGGCAACTGATTCAGGAGATGGAGAGTCAGGCGCGGTTGGAAGCTGCAGGCCTGGCGAAGCGGTTGCTTGAAGAGGCAAAAGAGAATGCCGAACGGGAGGCGCGGGAGATCATCGCGTGCTCGATCCAGCGGGTGACGCGTGATTATGTGAATGAGGCCACGATCTCGGTCGTGCCCATCGCCAATGATGCCATGAAGGGTCGAATTATCGGTCGTGAGGGACGGAATATCCGAGCGATCGAAGCGGCCACCGGCATTGACCTCATTATCGATGAAACACCTGAGGCGGTCATTATTTCAGGGTTTGATCCCCTTCGTCGTGAGATCGCCAAAGTGTCGCTGGAGCGGCTCATGCACGACGGCCGAATCCATCCCACCCGCATCGAGGAAATTGTTGAGAAGGTGAAGACGGACATCGAGAAGCTGATGATCGAAGAGGCGGAGAAGGTTATCTTCGAGGTCGGCCTGTCCGATTTTCATCCGGAACTGGTCAAGGTGCTGGGGCGGCTCAAGTACCGAACCAGTTATGGACAGAACAATCTGTACCATGCTCGTGAAGCCGCTTACATTTGCGGGATCATGGCGTCGGAATTGAAACTGGACGTCAAGCTCGCGAAGCGGGGCGCCTTGCTGCACGATATCGGCAAAGCGGTCAGTCACGAGGAAGAAGGGCCGCATGCCATGCTGGGTGCGGAGATCGCGAAAAAATACGGCGAACATGCCAAGGTCGTGAACGCGATCGCGGCGCACCACGAGCAGGTGGAACCGATTTGTCCGGAGACGGTGCTTGTGGCGGCGGCGGAAGCGCTGTCGGCGGCGCGGCCGGGTGCTCGTCGTGAGGCCTTGGAGTCATACGTGAAACGCCTGGAGAAGCTGGAATCGCTGGCGACCGTTCACAAGGGCGTGCAGAAGGCGTATGCGATTCAAGCCGGGCGTGAGATTCGCGTCATCGTCAAGCAGGAGGATCTGACCGATCCGGAGTGTTTCCAGTTGTCTCGAGATTTGGCCAAGAAGATTGAGCAGGAGCTGACCTATCCTGGGCAAATCAAGGTGACCGTGATCCGCGAGAGTCGGTTCGTCGATTTTGCGAAATGAGTAACTGGACATGAAAGTATTAATGATCGGAGACATTATGGGCGAGCCGGGACGACGGTCCGTGGCTCGCCTCCTGCCGAAGCTGATTGCCGACCACGCGATCGATGTCGTGGTGGGCAACGGCGAAAACGTCGCTGGTGGGTTCGGCATCACGCCTGATCTCGTGGATGATCTGTTCGATCTCGGGGTCTCTGTGATTACCACTGGCAACCATGCCTGGGACAAGAAGGAGATTCTCGACGTGTTCCCCCGGGAGCCTCGTCTGTTGCGTCCGGCCAACTATCCGGCCGGAGTGCCTGGGCGGGGCAGTTATGTCTTCACGACGCCGGGCGGCGAATCGTTGGGCATTCTTCATCTGATGGGACGGGCGTTCATGCCCACCATCGATTGCCCTTTTCAGGTTGCGAAGCGCGAAGTGGAGCGACTGAAGACGCAGGTTTCCGCCATTGTGGTCGACATGCATGCCGAAGCGACGTCGGAAAAAATGGCTATGGGCCATTATTTGGACGGGCTGGTCACGGTTGTCGCGGGGACCCATACCCATGTGCAAACGGCGGACGAGCAGATCCTGCCGAAGGGAACGGCGTACATCACGGATATCGGCATGACAGGGCCGCTCCATTCGGTCATTGGGATCAAGAAGGAGCTGGCAATTGAAAAGTTTCTGACCGGCATGCCCCGCCGGTTTGAGGTGGCTTCAGGCCCGACGGTCTTCTGTGCGCTGCTTGTCGACCTCGACGCGACGCTGGGGAAGGCCGTGTCGGTTGAACGTATCCGAGTGATGGATTGATCTCTTCGCGCGCCGATTCTCATCGGCTCGGCACCGTATGACCGGGCACAATCTTTCGCTGCCACTCCTCCTGTCCGTGTCCGAGGTGACACGGCTCATTCGGGAATCGCTGGAAGACCAATTCCGTGAAGTCTGGGTCGAAGGCGAAATCTCCAATCTTCGTGCTCCCACATCAGGACACCTCTATTTCACGCTGAAAGATGCGCAGAGCCAGCTCCGTGGCGTGCTGTTCCGGTCCGGAGCCTCGCGGCTTCGGTTTGCGCTGCAGGAGGGAGTGTCCGTCGTGGCTCGGGGGCGCATTTCTGTGTATGAGCCTCGGGGGGAATATCAGCTGATCGTGGACGCCGTCGAACCGAAGGGGATCGGCGCCTTGCAGCTGGCGTTCGAGCAGCTCAGGGACCGGTTGTCGCATGAAGGGTTGTTCGACGAAGCCAGGAAGCGGCCCCTGCCGGAATTCCCCCGAACGGTCGGCGTGGTGACTTCGCTCACCGGGGCCGCGATCCGCGATATCGTGGCGGTGCTTCGTCGTCGCTGCCCGGTCGTCGATATTCTCCTCGCGCCCGTTCCGGTGCAGGGTGAGGGAGCCGGCGAGCGCATTGCGGCGGCGATTCATGCATTGAATGAGATGCCGCAGGTGGATGTCCTGATCGTCGGGCGTGGCGGAGGAGCGTCGGAGGACCTCTGGGCGTTCAACGAGGAAGCGGTGGTGCGTGCGATTGTGCAATCCAGGGTGCCGGTCGTTTCGGCCGTCGGGCACGAAATCGACGTCACGCTTGCGGATTTTGCGGCGGACCATCGAGCCCCGACTCCCTCCGCGGCGGCTGAGGCGGTTGTGCCCGTGCTGGCCGAAATTCTCGCACGATTCTCTGAGTTGGATGGTCGTCTGCGTCGTCTCCTGGACAATGCGATAAAGATTCAACGGCACCGTCTTGATCGGTCGATCGGCGGACTGGGCGAGATGCGCTTTCGGGTTCACGCGCAGGCCCAGCACCTGGACGATCTGCACGATCGCATGACTGGCAGCGTGACCGAGCGTCTCACCGCCTTGCAGCGCGATCTGGTGGAACATCGGCATGCGCTGCTCTCGAAGGGCCCGCACCATCGGATTCGAGCCGCACGTGTCTTGCTCCCGCAACTGTCCAAACGGTTGGAGCAGGAGGCGCGTCGGGGGATCTTTTCGCGGAGGCAATTGATGGCGGCGCGCGTTGCCGCGCTTGAGGCCCTGAGTCCGTTGGCGATCCTGAGTCGGGGATTTAGTATCCTACGAACGGTTCCTGAAGGGACCATGGTGCGAAGGGCATCCGATGTGATGGTCGGGCAGACGGTTCAGGCCAGACTTGCAGAGGGGCAACTGGTGTGTGTGGTGCGCGAGGTGCTGGGAGAGTCAGTGTCTTGACCCCACCACGTGTGCGGGCAATAATGCGCGATCGGGTGACTGAGCAAAGGGAGTGGTTGTGGCTGCAGTAAAATTTGAATATGCGATGGCGAGGTTGGAGACGATCGTTGCCGAACTGGAAAAAGGTGATCTGCCGCTCGATGATTCGTTGAAAATCTTTGAAGAGGGGATCCGATTATCGAAGACCTGCCTCAAGATGCTGGAAGATGCTGAGCGCAAGGTGGAGATCCTGGTGCAAGAAAAGGACGGAAAGAAACGGATTCAAGCCTTTTCGCCCGGTGAGGATGAGCCGGAACATCCGCAGTCGTAGCCTGATCAATGCGCAGGTTTCCCGTGACCTGCGTCCGCCATCGCCGAATGACCATCGTAGAATATGATTCAGAAAATCAGTCCAGAGCGAGAACGGCTCGATCGTGTGCTGGTCAATCGGGGATTGGTCGCCAGTCGTGAGGATGCGGCTCGCCTGATCCTGGCGGGTCTTGTCCGGGTTGACGGGGTGGTCGTCGATAAGGCGGCGAAGCTGACGTTGCCGGATGCGGCCGTCGAAGTGACCGGGCCTGCTTCTCCCTACGTGGGGCGAGGCGGTGAGAAGCTGGCGGGCGCGCTGGATGAGTTTCATGTGGATCCGAAGGAGCGGATCTGTTTTGACGTGGGCTGTTCCACGGGAGGCTTTACGGACTGCCTGCTGCAGCGGGGCGCCCGTCGTGTGTATGCCGTGGATGTGGGATACGGACAGTTCGAGTGGCGGCTCCGCCAGGACCCGCGGGTGGTGCTCATGGAGCGGACCAATATCCGCCATCTGCCCCCTGATGCGATTCCGGAACCGATCGACCTGATTGTCATCGACGTGTCATTCATTTCCCTGACGCTGGTCTTGCCCTGTGTTGTGCCCTATCTCACCTCCTCGGGCTCGATCATCACGCTGATCAAGCCGCAATTCGAAGTGGGAAAGGGACTCGTCGGTCGGGGAGGGATCGTGCGGGACGATGGGCTGCGGCAGGGGGCTGCGGACAAGGTCATTGCCTGTGCCGCGTCTTTGGGGTTGGATCTGGCTGGTCGTATGGAGTCGCCTATCGAGGGGCGAAAGGGAAATCGGGAGATTCTTGCCTGGTTTCGCCGCAAGGCCTGACCAGGGCCAAATGGATCAACGCCGGGTCGTGCCTCAACGGGAACGAGGAGGTCTCGCCACCTGTGCGGACGAAAATCCTTTGCGGAAGTTGGCAGAAGGTGTAGGCTGATCCTCAACCTGCAGGTTCGAGTGTTGAGCGCTCGGTTGATGAAGGAGAGCGAGGAGACGTATGAAAGTCTTGGTCACCGGTGGAGCAGGGTTTATCGGATCACACGTCGTCGATCGATTGCTTCAAGAAGGGCACGACGTGGTGGTGATTGATAACCTTGTGACGGGCAAGCGGAAAAACGTTCCGAAAGCTGCGCAATTCTATAAGCTGGAGATCGAAAACCCAAAGCTCGAGCGGGTGTTCCGGAATGAACGACCTTCCGTGGTTTTCCACCTGGCCGCACAGATGAATGTCCGGCGCTCGGTTGAGGATCCGATGTTCGACGCACAGGTCAATGTGCTGGGTACATTGAATGTGCTGGAGCAGGCCTCCAAACACGGCGCGCGTAAGGTCATCTTTTCATCATCGGGTGGCGCAATTTATGGTGAACAGCTGGCGTTCCCCGCTCCGGAAACCCACGTGACTCAACCGCTGTCTCCCTACGGGATCAGCAAGCTGTGCGGCGAGCATTATCTGTTCTATTATCAACGAATGAGCGGCATCCAGGTCGTCAGCTTGCGCTATGCGAATGTCTACGGGCCCAGGCAGGACCCGGAAGGCGAGGCAGGCGTTGTCGCTATTTTTATTCAGAAGATGCTGCGTGGTGAGCAAGCCGTGGTGAACGGCAACGGACGTCAGACTCGTGATTTCGTCTACGTCGAGGACGTGGTCGAGTCGAATCTCCTGGCGATGGGCCCCGACGTGGAAGGTGTGTACAACGTGGGAACCGGGATTGAGACCTCAATCAACGACCTTTTTCGCACGGTTGTCGACCTCACCAAGGTGGAGTTTCGCGAAGTGCACGGGCCGGCCAAGCGAGGTGAGCAGGCCCGGAGCGTGATCGATTCCACAAAACTCCATCGGAACTTGGGGTGGGAACCGAAGGTGGATTTGCGCGAAGGATTACGGCGAACCGTCGAGTTTTTTCGTGACGGACTCGGGTAGCGTGCCGGCCTAATAACGCGGGACCGACGGATCGACCTGAGTCGACCAGGCGTCCATTCCTCCGATCAGGTTTTTTACATTTGCGAATCCCTGCTGCAGCAGGAATCCCGTCGCATCCGCGCTTCGCATTCCGTGATGGCACACGGCGATGATTTCGGCATTCCGATCTAGTTTGCCAAGCGATTGCTGAAGGGTTGCCAAGGGGACTAAAACGGAACCCTCCAGTTTGCAAATCGCGTATTCCCACGGCTCACGCACATCGACAAGCACGAGTTTGTCGCCGTTATCCAGCCTGGACTTGAGTTCTGTCGGCGTAATAGTAAAGCTCATTGCGGGTACCTCCCTCCTATATGCTGTGGCTGGATCTTAAGGAGCGAGAAAAGGTGGTGTCAACCCTGGTACGACATGGCTCCTCTTGGCGTCCTCAGGCCCTGGTGTGTCTGGGCCAGTGGCGCGGTGCACTCAGGGGGATCGAGGTAACATTTGACCAACGGGCGGCAGATCCTGCCTTGCGGAGGGCCCGTTTTTTGACGAAGTGTGCAAATATTGTCCTGGGAAGCAGCCGTTTCGAGCGTGAAATGGGCGCGAAATCTTACATAACCCATTGATTTGCCAACATACTATAATGCCCAGGTGCATATAGGGGCACGCAATTTGCTTAGACGTAAGGGGGAATTGTGGACGAAGAGAGTGCTACGATTGCTGTGCTGGTCACGACATCCACGGCAGAAGAGGCAGAGAAGATCGGACGGATGTTGGTTGAACGTCGGCTTGCGGCCTGCGCCAACATTGTGAGTGGTATGCGCTCAATATTTCGATGGGACAACAAGATCAGCGTCGAGAGCGAATGCTTGATGATCATCAAAACGACGAAGCAGCGCTTTACGGAACTCGAATCGGCAGTGCGACAGCAGCATAATTACGAGGTGCCGGAGATTGTCGCCCTCCCGGTTGTCGCCGGATCAGAGTCCTATTTGAATTGGGTGAGGAGCGAAACTGGTAAGTAGTTGAATTTGTAGAGAAAACTTTTGAAAACAAAGGGTTGACCATCGCGACTTAGATCAGTACACTGCCAAAAGTCAGCGGTTGGCATTCTTAGGTTGGATCCGTGAAGGGGAGAGCGTCTTATGAGCCAGCAAACGGCCGAAACCAGTGATGCTTATACCGTCGTCGTGTTTCGTGGATCGTCTTCGAAACCGCTGCGGTTTAGTTTCCCACGGAAATTCGTTCGTAAACTCCTGATTTTGGCTGCGATTTTAGTCGTAGCCGATCTGTTGGTCGTCTCCCACTATGTGATTCGGACCGGGGAAGTCTGGCAATTGTCGGCATTTCGGGCAGAAGCCATGGGTGCCCGAGAGCAAACCGCTGCCTTTTCCGCTGCCATCGATGATTTGAAGAAGCGTCTGTCGGTGATGGGCGAAGTGAACCAGCGTCTCCGTGTCATGCTGGGCATTGATGCGACCAAGCCGGCGGGTGATCTGGCCAATGGCCGGGGTGGTGAAGATGGTCCTCTGCCTGACGGCAAAACCGGTCTCCAGGGAACCGGTGCCATGGGGCCAGGAGGGGAACTCCGGCAGCAGGTTTCTGAACTGCGGGAAGGTACTCAAGCAAGCCTGGATTTTTCCACGGAGAGTATCGAGGAAGTCACCCAGCAGGTTCGTGAAAGCTTGGAAGCCCTGACCAAGGAAGCCGCCAATCAGGAAGAAGCCCTGCAAAATTTGACTCAAATCGCTGAGCAGCGCTCGGCGCAGTGGGCCTCCACTCCTTCCATCTGGCCGGTGCGCGGGTGGGTCACCTCAGGATTTGGCCCACGGGTTTCCCCGTTCACGGAGAAGCCGGCTTGGCATGATGGTCTCGACATCGGGGCTCAGGCAAATTCTCCAGTCCAGGCTCCCGCCCTCGGACGAGTGGTCACAGTGGCGTTCGACTCAAAGATGGGAAATATGGTGAAGCTGGACCACGGTTACGGGATTGAAACTGTCTACGGTCACCTGGCGAAATCGCTCGTCAAGGAAGGGCAGCGCGTAAAGCGTGGCGATGTCGTCGCTCTCGTCGGGAGCACCGGCCTGTCGACGGGTCCGCACCTTCACTATATGGTGAAGAAGAACGGTCAAGCCCTCGATCCGACGAAGTTCATTCTGGATTAAATGCCAAGTTTTCCAAGCCTTTACTGAGGCTGGAAGCGTTCGTCTCTCCTGCTGTTAGTTCCCTTCCCTGGTTGTCTTTCCTCTTTGCCGCCCATACTGTATAGCTGGAGTAGTGGTATACTCCCGCCGCGTGATTGTGACCTGTCCGCACCAGATTCCGCAGGTGTGCTTACTATTGCTGTTTCGACGGGGGACTGTGCATGACTGATCTTGAGATAGCCCGTTCCGTTGCTCACAAGCATATCTTTGAAGTTGCCCAGGGGTTGGGCATTCATTCAGACGATCTCCTGCCGTTCGGACGCTACAAAGCCAAGATCTCCCTCGACTTTGCCGAGCGGATACACAATCGACCGCTTGGGCGGTACATCTTGGTGACCGCCATCAATCCAACACCGTTAGGCGAAGGCAAGACAACAACCTCGGTTGGATTGAGCATGGCCCTGTGCCGGTTGGGCCACCGTGCGGCAGTGACATTGAGACAGCCTTCGCTGGGACCGGTCTTTGGTATCAAGGGCGGAGGAACCGGTGGTGGACGTGCCCAGGTCTGGCCCATGGAGGATATCAATCTGCATTTCACCGGCGATGCCCATGCTGTCTCGGCGAGCCATAATCTGCTGTCGGCATTTGTGGATAATCATCTCTTTCACGGCAATGTGCTCAAACTGGATCCGCACAGAATCAGATGGCCACGGACACTGGGTGTAAGCGATCGAGCGCTCCGCGACATCGTGCTCAGTGCGGAGGCGGGACCGCGGCAGGGGCAGTTTGTCATTACCGAAGCATCGGAAATCATGGCGGTGCTGGCGCTGGCCGCCGACCATGCCGATCTGCGTCAACGCCTGGGCAGAATCTTTGTCGGCCTGACGGAAAGCGGGGCGATGACCACCGCAGAGGCATTCGGTTGTGTCGGTTCGATGGCCGTACTGCTGAAGGATGCGTTGCTGCCGAACCTGGTGCAGACCTTGGAAGGCACGCCGGCATTCGTGCATGCCGGACCGTTCGGTAACATTGCCCATGGCAACTGCTCTGTTGTCTCGGATCAACTGGCGCTGCGTTGCGCGGAGTATGTCATTACGGAAGCCGGATTCGGCAGCGACTTAGGCGCGGAAAAATTCTTCAACATCAAATGCCGCACATCCGGCCTGCGGCCTGATGCGGGCGTCGTGGTCGCGACATTGCGTGCGTTGAAGTTGCATGGTGGCGGCGGGACGGTCAAATCAGGATCCCCGCTTCCCCCGGGGCTGACGGAACCGAATCAGGAGGCGCTGGAGCGGGGCTTTGCCAACCTTGAACAGCACATCGCAAACGTGCGGGCTCATGGTGTGCCCGTGGTGGTAGCCGTCAATGCGTTTAAGGACGATTCGCCTCAGGAATTGGACTGGGTCTGTGAGCGTGCCTTGGCTGCCGGCGCCTCAGCGGCTGCCGTATCGACACATTGGGCCGATGGCGGAAAAGGCGCGGAAGAATTGGCTCGGGCAGTCGTCAAGGTGGCGGCGCAAGGATCACAGTTCAAGCACCTCTATGATGCGACCTCGCCCATCAAGAAAAAGATCGAGACCATTGCCACCACGATCTATGGGGCGGCTGGGGTGTCGTATTCGGCGCAGGCCGAAAAAGACATCGAATCGGCGGTGCGATTGGGCTTCCAGCAGCTTCCCATTTGTATGGCGAAGACGCCCTTGTCGCTCTCGCACGATCCGGCACTCAAAGGACGGCCATCCGGATTCACCCTGCCCATTCAGGAATTACGGATCCTCTCCGGGGCGGGTTTTCTCACGGCTGTCTGTTCGGGCATTCAACTGATGCCAGGTCTGCCGAAAAAGCCGGCAGGCGAGCGCATCGATATCGATCCTCGGTCAGGGGAGATTGTCGGACTGGCCTGATTCGCCTTAACGCTGCTTGAGGAAGCGGAAGTATTCGGAGTCGGGACTGACGAGAATCGTGGTCTTGTCTTTGAGGGTTTTGCGATAGGCTTCCATCGTGCGTGTGAATTCGAAAAAGTGTGGGTCCTGCCGGTAGGCATCCGCGTAGATTTTGAAGGCCTTGGCATCGCCGCCGCCACGCAGCTCTTCTGATTCGCGATAGGCTTCGGCCAGAATAATCTCCCGGTCCTTTTCGGCTTCCGACTTGATCTTCTGCGCCTCTTCGGCGCCCTCCGCTCGGTATTGTTTGGCTTGCCGTTCCCGTTCCGCTTGCATGCGTGAAAAGACGGCTTTCTCGTTCTGTTCGGGAAGATCGGCCCGCTTGATCCGCACATCTTGAATCTCAATGCCGTACGCCGACGCTTTCTCATTGGCGCGTTGCGTCACCACGGCCATCAGTTGTGCCCGGGCCGACGACACGATTTCCGCTAGGTCATGCCGGCCTAACTCGACCCGCAATTCGGAATAGATGATGTCATGTAGGCGCTGTAACGCGCCGCGTTGGCTTTGAAACGCTTGGTAGACCTTGAGGGGGTCCGTGATCCGCCATTTGGCAAAGTTATCGAGCAGAAGCGTCTTCTTGTCCTGCGTGATCACGTCCTGCGCGTTGGAATCATAGTCCAGCAGCCGCTTATCGAAATAGGTGACTTCTTCAATGAATGGCACCTTCAGATACAGGCCGCCTTCGGTGACATTTCTGACCGGCTTGCCGAGCTGCACCACAATGGCGTTTTGAGTGACGTCGACAATGTAAAAGGGCGACGCGCCCAGGATCAGCAGTCCGATGATGATGCCAACAAAGGCGATCACAAATCCCTGTTTGCTCATGGTGTCCGCTCCTGCGTCGCGCCGGCTGGGGCCGGCTTGCTGAAACGGTCCAACGGGAGATACGGCAGGGCCCGTTCTCCGCCTTTGCCGTCGAGCACGAATTTGTCGATGTGGGGGAGCACGTCTTCAAGCGTCTCGATATAGATCCGCTTGCTGATGATGTCTTTCGCCTGGTTGTATTCCTTGAGCGTGGCGAGGAAGCGATTGGTTTCACCCTGGGCGCGATTCAATCGCGCTTGCGCATATCCCTTGGCTTGGTTGACCAATTGCGCCGCCTCTCCCTTGGCTTTGGGAGTGATGTCGTTCCGATAACCCTGCGCCTGGTTGATCAGCTTTTCTCGATCTTCCTTGGCATTGGTCACATCTTTAAACGCCGCGGCCACGGCTTCCGGTGGATCGACGTCCTGTAATTGGACGGCGGCTACCTGCACACCGGTTTTGTACTCATCCAGAATGTGCTGGAGCAGCTCCTGGGTATCATGCTGGATCTGGGCTTTGCCGGTTGTCAGGGCTTCGTCGATCTTGCTCTTGCCGATGACCTCACGCATGGAGGCCTCAGCCGCTTTCCCGATCGTATCGTCGATGTCCGCGACATTGAACAGGTACTCGCGTGAACTTTTGATCTTGTATTGCACGATGAATTCGATGGCCAGGATGTTCATATCGCCGGTCAGCATCAAGGCTTCCTGCGGGATCATCTGCTGGCGTCCCTGCCGGTCGGTGCGAAATCCGATCTCCACCCGGTGTAACTTTGCTACCTTGGGCTGCAAGACGCTTTCGACGACAGGAATCTTCATATGTGGTCCCGGCTCCACCACGCGAACCGGGATGCCGAATCGTTTGACGACGCCCTCTTCATCCGGAGCCACAATAAACGCACTTTGCCAGATGAGGAACACGCTGAAGGCGACCAGAAGCAGATTGCGGAACCCGCCGGTGGGGAGCAGATTGCGGAGTTGGCCCTGGGCCTGCTTGAAGGCCTGATCCAAATCGTCGCCCTTTTTGCTCCAAGGGTCTTTGGGGTCCCAGACCATCGTGTGGCTCAGTTGTTCAGGAGTGGTGAAGATGCTGAGGGACCACCTTAGCAAAGTGGGAACCTGCGAGCAATACTTAAGATGCGCAGAGGTAAAGCAGAGCCGATCGGCATCGTGTCAGCGAGGTGAAGGGGCTTGTCGCTGACGTTCCAGTTCTGAAATTCGGATTTCCAATTGTTGGATCAGCTCCAGAAGACGTTGTTGCGTGTCATTACCCGGGTCGGATTTTTTGTCGATTGCCGATGTGGGAGGATCGATTGGGACGCCGGAACCAGATTTGTCGTGAGACTGCACGGTGAGTGCCTGGTTCACCTGTTCGAGTTCGGCAATTCTGCGCGTGAGGTCCTCGATGGTTTGGCGTTCTGCCCTGTCGCTTGTAGGGCGAAGAAGAGGGGGCTCGCCGTCCGTATTCCGCGAGGGGCGGGCATGGTCCGAAAGAAGCGCTGCGTATGCAATCGATAAGGCCCGTTCCGGGTACCGGACGAGGCTTCCCGATCGGGTGTGCATTTGATAGGTGGGCTCCTTGAAGAACAGGGCAAAATCCTGTTCGCCGATTGAGATGCAGGGAGAGGTTCGTACGTACCGCAACGTCTCCCTCACGTCACTGAGGCGGTCGGTGGCGCCAATATCGGACAGGGTTGTGTGCACCGGATGTCTGAAATTGAAGAGGGCAATCGATAACACCTCGCCCCGGATGGCCAAGGCGCCGGAGGTGACCATGCTGCGAGAGTCTGACGCAGGCCTGGTCAGCAGAAACACCACCACTTCTTCGGAATTGGCCTGCGCGAAACCTTCCTGGATCGAAGGCGTCAGCCGGTCGAGGTCGGCCTCGTCAAAGAGAGGCGGCGTTCCGGGAGCCTGGACAAATGAATGTAAGAGGCCGACCTTTTCACGGGCGAGCAATGAGGCCAGTAGCGTGCGAGTCTGCTGTTCGCTGAGCTGTTTCGGGTGAGAGAAGAGCGGTTCCCCCACCCCGCCGGCACATGTCTGCGCCGGTTCTAGACGAACGAGGAGCTCATTCGCATCGTGGATGACTCTCGGGGCCGGACCCGTTGATACGCAGCCGGTGATCAGGGCTGCGAGAAGAACGGTACGCATCAGGTGGCCGGCAGGTCCTCTTACCATGTGAGCATGACACCAGCTAACGTGCAACACTTCACGTCTGATTGGTCGGAACAAAGGTCACATGTTCGTTCAGGCCTGGCATGGGTCCGACTTTCCGAATGCCTGCTTTCGTTCCCTTGTAATACGGAATCGTGGTGGCCGGATCGACATAGTCGGTCGTCAAACTGTTCAGCCAGCCTTTCGGATGCTCAAATAACATAAACACATGTCCTGGCGCATTCGAATCGGTCACCACGGCCATTGCCGAGACCGATCCATAGGGATTGAACAATTCGATCAGATCGCCGTTGGTGATGTCGAGGCTATGCGCGTCCTGCGGATGAATTTCCACATGCGGGAGCGGCTCGCGACCCATCACATAGGGTTTGCGGGCATCGTCATAGAGCGTTTGCCAGCCGTGATTGGCCCGCCCGTTGTTCACCCAGAACGGGTATCGGTTGTCGGCCATGAGGGCTTGTATCTGCGGGGGGAATCCTGGCCAGGCCGAAGGAATGAACGTGAACCGCTTCTCATCCATGTAGAGGCGCGTCGTGCCGACCGGCATGCCGTTGTTCATTCCCTGCACTGGTGTTTGCACGCCGTTTGTGCCGAGTGCCTTCAGCATGGCATAGGTCGTGTCCCCATAGTCTTCCTGCGCACCCTTCACGCCGGCAGCGGCGGCACGAAAGACCTCTTCGTCACTGGTCCAGGTGAATCCTGAAAAACGAGCGGCTATGTCCGCTTTGCCGTCGGCACGATATGCGAACTCTAGCCGCTGCGCCATGCGTGCCATGATTTTCCAATCCGGTTCGGCAATGCCCGGCGCGTCCATGAACTGCTGGTAGAGCCGGAGTCGCCGTTCCCCGTTGATGGAGGTGAGATTCATTTCGCCCCATTGGGCAGCGGGCAAGACGAGGTGGGCGTACTGGGCGGTCTCGGTCGGGTAAATATCCTGCACGATGAGAAACAGGCCCCCCTTGTCGAGCGCGGTCATGACGGCCGCAACCTTGTCATCAAGGCTACCGCCGCTGGTCGCGTCCAGCGCCTGATTCACGAGCGCGGTGCGTTGAGCGAGGGAGGTGCGGAATTGTTGCGCATTCAAGGTTCCGCCCACAGGATTGCAGCCGGCGACCCAGAATACTTTGGAGGCTCCGCCTTTCACGGCGACTTCATCCACATTGACTGGCGGACGTTGCCCCGGATACGGCGGCCGACTGTAGCCTTCCTGATGTCCGCCCAATCGACCGCAGCCGGTGCCCGGTTTGCCGAGGTTACCGGTGAGCAACGCAAGATCGACTACCGAGGCCACGTTTTCATAGTTCTTGAGCCCCCAGATCAGGCCTTTCTCGTAGAGGAACAGAGTTCGGCGTCGCGCCGCCATGGCCTTGGGTTTGGCGATCCATTCTGCCGCCTGCCTCATCTGGGCTTTCGAAATGCCGGTCAGCTGTACCGCTTCATCGAGACTCTGGGCGAGATTGGTTTGTTGGAACGCCGCGAAGTTGTTCGTTCGTTGCTTGATGAAGTCCTGATCCTGCCAGCCCTGTTCATGGATCAGGCGTGAGACCGCATTCAGGAGGGCAATGTCGGTGCCGTTGTTGATCTGCAGATGGAGAACGTTGTCCTTCCCTGCATGCGCTTCCGCCACCGCCACCGTCGAAGTTCGCCGCGGGTCCACGATGATCATTCTGCCGCGCGCATGAGGTTCTCCGGGCAACAGCTGGTGCTTCAGCGACAACGTACCACCGCCGAGATTGGGCAACATATGCTCGAGAAAGTAGATCGATTGGGTTTCATAGGAGTTCGCGCCGACCAGGACGATCGTATCGGCCAACTCGGCATCGAGGTACGCTGACGGAAGAGGGGCGATCCCGGCGTCACCGGAGGCAAACACCTCGCTGTTGTAGGCGGGACGGTTGTGGATCGAAGCCATCTTCGTACCGATGCCGGTAAAGAAAAATGAGCCCACGGCCCAGTTATTCTCGAATCCCCCGCCGCCGCCGCCGTGGTCGAAGCATTTCATGGCTATGGCATCCGGACCCCATCTATCCACATTGGCTTTAATCACGCGGGCGCCCAATTCGATCGCTTCGTCCCAGGTCGTGGGCAGGCGGCTGTGCCCGCGATACAGCAGTGGATGGGTCAACCGGTCCGCTGTGGGGCGGTCTGGAGCATAGAGGACGTCACCATGCGTGCCGCCACGGATGGAATGGTTTCCTTTGTTCACGACGCAGCCGTTGTCCGGTAAGACGACGACGTTGAATTGCCTGCCGTTTCGCTCGGTCACGACACTATGCATGGCCGGTGAGATCCAGGTCCCGGCTTGCTCCGGCTGCTGGGTTCTGTAGTCGGTTCGCAAGGCATTCTGGTGGGGCAGCGGTCCGCCTTCTTTGCCCAGCGGCCATTTGTAGACCTTATAGCCGCAGCCCACGATGCAGTAGGAACAGACGGTCGTGAATTGTTGGGCATCGGCGGGAGGAATGGGAACCCGGTCTTCGCCGTGATAGATCGAACTCATGCGCGAGATCTCCTCTTCATGCAGTCTCCGATTAGGCCAAGAGGTTCGCTTGGCGCCCGTACAGCAAGCCTCTGATTCCCACGGCGAATACGTTGCCTGCTGCATCGACTTCGAGTTCGAGCTGAGGCAGGTTGTCTGTCGCCTGCCCGATGATCAACAGGCCTCCCTTCTGGGCGTCGAACATGGCGTAATGAAGCGGGCAATGGAATGTCGCGCTGTCCGGCCGAAAGCTCAGGATGCCGCCCATGTGCGAGCAACGCCGGCTGAAGGCGACGATGTCTTTGTCCGGGCCGACTCCATTCACGACTGGTCGCCCCAGTTTCAGGAGCATGACCGGCGAGGCGTGATCTGGATAGGTGGTCAGCTGTTCACGGCCGATTTCCAGTTGTCCGAGGGACGCCAGCTTCACCCGAGGATACGGAAGGGTGGTCTTCAGCGTGGTGAGTTCGCCACTCTCAGCGGCTTGCGTGAGCGAGGGGAGGGCGTCTGCCGCACAGGCCCCGCCGACTACGCAGGCCCCGAGTTTCAGAAAGTGTCTTCGCGAGACGTCACTCATCATATCCTCCTGATGGTTCTGCAGCATTGTCGCTAGAGGGCGTATTGGAAGCGGGTGAAGACTTCGTAAATCGAGCGTTCAACGCTGGTCGCCTGCGTCCGGTTGGCAAGAAATCCGCCCATGGAAGCATAGGCGGCTCCAATATCGAGATTCAGATTCTTGGCGATGTTATAGGTCAGCATGGCGCCTGTTTCGGTCCCCATGTAATTGGTGCCGCCGCGAGCCCCAAACTCGCGGGATCGAGCTGCAGCAAAATAGGCGCTTTCCAACGTGCCGGTCAGCCGGGGCACGATGGGGAATTTCAACTGGGCCTGCACCGTCATCAGACCGGCTCCGCCATTGTTCAAATTGACGCCGAAGTCATTCACGTCGCCCGGTGCGTTCGCATTGAAAATATGTGAATAACCCCAATAGCCGTTGGTGCCCAGAATGGCTTCCGGCGTGGTGAATTGGTTCGACGTCTGTCCCGCCTTGTCCCCGGACGCATAGAGGGCGAACAGATTCAAGGTTGTCGGTCCGATAGGCATCGACCCCTCGAATTTTCCTGAATAGCCGGTGTGGTTGTTGCCTGTCAGCCCTGTGCCGATGCGGCCGCTGTTGAGCATGAGGTAGGCGTTCCATGCGCCACCGAAGAGGCCGCCGGATGCCGTCAGCGCGGCCCAGCTTTCGTGTGTGTCTCCGATGGAGATGTGTTCCGTTTTCCCCAGATTCAGGCTGTAAAAGTGGCCGCCGACTTTCATATCGTAGGCGCCGAGCTTGACGGGCCGGTTGTAATCCGCTACCCACATGTCGCCGTCTTTGCCGAACCCGGTTCCAATGGTGCCGGCTTTCAGGTCTGAGGCAATCCGGTAAAAGCCGAGGCGGTAGTCGCCGTCCCCTGCCTTTCCGCCCAGCGACGCACCGCCGACGAAAAAGTCCCACTCACCATCCCACAAGACCCGGCCGACCTGATCGATGGTCGGAAGAATGCCGACCACCAGGGTGTGATTTTCGATCGGGGTGACGTAGACATACCCGTAGCGGATGCCGCGGGCCTGCAGGCGATTGAAGGCATTCGGAGTGCCGCCGGCGTTGGCGCCGCTTTCTCCGCGAGGGTCACTGGCTGCCGGACTCGATCCGCCGAAGCCGCCTCGATACTCCATCTGCATGTAGGCCCCGACATTGCTGGAATCCTTGTGTTGAAGATCGAGCGCCAGGCGCATGCGCTGGCGAAAAAAATCGTAGCCGGTGGTGTCTCCATAGTTCAGTTTGCCGGTACCGGTTCCTGCCGTTGGCAGACTCCCATTATTGATACCGCTGGGGATATTGCTGGCGTTGTACACCACGCGATATTGCGCCCAGACGCGTAGCCGGAGATGTTCCACCGGGACGGCATAGGCATTCTCGTTGGCCGGTTCCGGAAACGGCAGATTGTCTGCTTGTGCGGGGGTGACTATGAACAATGCGACTGAGCCCACCAATAGGACGCACGAAAGCGCTGTGAACGCAGATAGCCAACGACGATGCATGAGCGGGGCATGGCTCCTTTGTCTGAGGTGTCGCGATCAAAGCGAGACGGTACTGATACATGAATGCATTGAGATGTGTCTATATGTGTTGTGAGGGGGACCACCCGGTGAGATGCCGTCGGGCAGAGAAACGAATGTTAAGAGAATCGTGAGAGGAGGAGGTAGGCCAGAGCGGCGAAGCCTCCGGCGGCGGGCAGGGTGATGACCCAGGCCAATACCATGTCGCGCACGGTGGTCCAGCGCACAGCCATCACGCCCTTGAGGAGTCCGATGCCGATAATGGCGGAACTGCTGACATGGGTCGTTGACACCGGCAGGCCGAGCCAGCCGGAACAGAGCACGAGCGTCGACGTGGTGAGATTTGCCGTCAATCCTTCCGCATGGTCCATCCGCGTGACCTTTTCGGCCAGCACCTCGGTGACGCGTAATCCGCCCACATAACTTCCCAGGCCCATTGCAACGGCCACTCCTCCGAAAGCCGAAAACTGCAGCCAGGTGCTGGGCCAGGTCGCCGTCGTGCTGCCGAGCAACAGCATCGCGACGATTTTCGGTGCGTCGTTCGTGCCGCGTGCAAACGATGCGAGCCCGCTGGAGAGCCAATGGATCGTATCGATGTCTACGGCCAATCCGCGCAGCCCTGCGCGGTCACACTGAGCCGGCACCGCGACGAACGGTTGGCCGAAACCTGTGCTTTGGAACACAATTCGCGTAATGCCCCGAGCATCAACGGTAAAGAGTGCGCGTGAGGCCGGCATCAGGCACAGGCAGGATCCTCCCCATGTTGCCGCCGCCCGTCGCATGGCCGGATGCAAGAGCAGCGAAAGCCCGAAGGCGAGGAAGGGGCTCAACAGCAAGGGAAGCGCGATTTTCTTCCCGATGGCCGGCCATAACAACCCCTCGCCTGCAAACGCGATCAGGCCGGTTCCCACGATCGCACCGGTGAGTGCATGCGTTGTCGACACGGGGAGCCCGGTTCGTGACGCCACGAGGACCCAGGCCATCGCACCAAACAGAATGGCCAACGCGATGGTTGGCGAAAGAACGGTGCCGGTTTGCAAGAGACCGTTGCTGAAGGTCTTCACCATCGCCCCCGCGACCAGGGTGGCGAATCCGGCTCCCGCGACGGTCCAGGCCGTTCCCCACAGAATCGCCGTCCGGTAGTTGGTCACGCCACTGCCGACCAGCGTAGCGATGGCTTTTGACACATCATTGGTGCCATTGGCATAGCCCAACGCCAACACGAGCGCAAAGGTCAGCAGAGAGAAATCCATGCGGTCTCTTGTGCGGAATGGTCAACCAGTTGAGCCAGTGAGGCTGCAGCGAGGTGAGTCCGCCGAGGTGTGCTGGACAAGTGAGGTGAGACAGGCACAGGACTGAGCACGAAGCTGGGCGGCGGTTTCAGCATCTGCTTAGGTTACTGCACCGCCGCACGACGACCCTGCTCCCGCCGTGCAGCCGTAACAATGATTGCCGGTGGTGATCTTCCGGTGATGGAGACGTGTCGGATCAAAGTCCCGGATATGCGCAGGGGCATTCGGTTGCACCGGAAGTTCCAGCATCTGGTTGAAATCGCAATCGTAGAGTGTGCCGTCCCAGCCGACCGAGAGGGTATAACGACACATCACGCCGTGGACAGCAGCGGGGTTGTAGGCATTCGTCAGTCGCTCCATGTACCCCTGGTAGTTACCGCTATCCAGTAAGAATTCCAGAAACCTGCTTACCGGCATGTTCGTGATCGTATAGAGGCGATTGAATTCCACACCATGTTTTGTGCGCAGCTCTTTCCGGAATTGGGCCTCAATCGACTCCTGTTTGGGAGGGAGGAACGCGCCGACAGGGTTGTGCACGAGATTCAACAGCAACCCGCTTCCCTCGCGTCCGTAGCCGAGTTGGTTCAGCAGGCGAAGCGCCTCCATGGACTTGTCGAAAATGCCCTCACCTCGCTGCGCGTCGGTCTGGGCGGCACGGTAATAGGGAAGAGAGGCCACGACCTCCACCCGGTGCGCCGCGAGAAAGGTGGCCAGGTCTGCCTGGGAAGGCAACAGGAGCACCGAGAGGTTGCATCGGTCCATCACATGTCGGTTCATCGCACGAGCCTGCTCAACCAGCCAGCGGAAATTGGGATTGAGTTCAGGCGCTCCACCGGTGATGTCGACGGTTGGAATGTCAGTCTGTGCTAAGGCGGCGATGCATTGCTCGGCGGTCTCTCTGGTCATGCGTTCGGTGCGGTCAGGCCCCGCGTCCACATGGCAGTGGCGACAGGTTTGGTTGCAGAGCTTGCCCACATTGACTTGGAAGACTGTGATGCCGGTGGCCTGCAGCGGGGAGAGGCCACTCTGTCGGAGCTGTTCATCAAATGGCAGGCACGTCCCGATCTCTGCGAGCACTTTCAATTGTTCGGCAGAGGAGGCAAGCGGTTTGTGTTGGCCCACAAGCGTCAGTGCCATCGCGGACTCTTGCAAGTAGTGTAAGGCGCGCTCATGGCCGGCGTTCTGGCCTCACTGCTTATGCTGCACGGTGAGCAACGTTGAGGTCGGGAATCGCAATTCGCAGCATCCAAAGTCCAGCACCTGTTCGCCGCGACTCTTCAGCGCGCGTTGGACGGTCGGGTCCACTCGATAACAGACCTGTTTGCCATGTCGGTGCCCCTCCACCAAGCCGGCATCCCGAAGAATCCTGAGGTGATGGGAGACATGTGGCTGCGAGCAACGGAGGATGTCCGTGAGGTCGCTCACACATTTTTCGCCCAACAACAATGATTCCAGGATGCGCAGACGCGTTTCATCGCCCATGGCCTTTAAGACTGCGGCACATTGACGCGGGGTCGTGAGGTTGGCGATGGGATGGCGTGGCATCAGCAACAATTCCCTTCAGGCGAACAACTGACCGCCTCGCCCTCGACCTCCCGCGAGCTTCGGTGGTAGATCGTAAAGTGGGGGTGATAGGCGTTCTGCGTCAGCACGTGAAGCGTTTTTGAGCAAATTTCCAACGGCACGCCGCGGTAATACTGATGGTGGTCGTCGTCTTCGGCACCGATGATCGGCCCCGTGAGAATGGCGTAAGCGCCCTGCCAGACGCAGGGCTTCTCTTCGGGTAGGATTGCGCACCAGCGAGGATCGGCCGCATCGAGGGTGATTGGAGCCGGCCCGATGAGAAAGAGTGAACGCAACGGCGCGCTCCGCAGAAGCTGCGCGCATTGCGCATCGACTGGTTGCGGGACCCCGCGTGTATATCGTTGGCCCAGTTCGTCTGTCACGGCGGAGAACGGTCCGCACAGGGTGGCATAGAGCGGAGCCTCTTTCCCCGCCGCGTCCGGCAGCTTGTACCCCGTCAGGGTCACGGAGAGAAAATGCACGCCGTCAATCGATTGCCAGGTGGCGGACTTGATCTGGTGCACGGCGCGAAAGCCGGCATCCACCATTCCGCCGATGTAGTCCTGGACTTGGAGCGCTCCAGAAAGGCAATCGCCCCACTTGGCGGCATCGTGTACCAGGTATTGCGGCACCACTTGATCCGAGACGATGTCCGAGATCGTGAAGCGGCCACCGGGTTTTAAGACACGGTACATCTCGCGGAAGACTTTGCGTTTGTCAGGGGCCAGATTGATCACGCAGTTGGAAATGATCAGGTCCACGCTGGCGTCTTCAACCGGCATGGCATCGGCCATGCCCTTGCGGAATTCGGTGTTCGGCCGGGGGTAGCCGAGATTTGCGGCAACGACGGGGGCGTGGCGGCGGGCAATTTCCAGCATGGTGTCGGTCATATCGATGCCGATGACCCGGCCGGCAGACCCCACGCGGCGCGCCGCTTCGAAGCAATCGATGCCGCCGCCAGATCCGATGTCCAACACCGTTTCACCGGACTGCACCGTGTCCAGTCCTGCTGGTGTGCCGCAACCGTAGGAAATGTTCAGGACAGCATCCGGAATGAACGAGCGCAGATCGTCGAAGTTGTATCCCGTCGGGCAGCACATCTGCTCGCCTGTCGAGGCGGCGCGCGCATAACGCTCGCTGACTTTTTGGGCAATGTCGTCGGTGGCCATGGGTTTCCTCTGAGTGTCGAGCAACTATAGAGATGTCTCTATCTATCAACCATTCGCGTCCGAGGTCAATCAGGTTGGTTACTCGCTGTGGCGGGTGTCTATCTGTAGGAATTGCGGGAGAGCGTATGGCCACGAGATCGCATTGAGATGGGACGCGGCGCGGTGATCCCCCTGGTGCAGGGGCAGCCGAGCGGCCGCCCCTGCGTCTACGCGGGACCTGCAACGGCTACTGCATCGAGGCCATCGGCTTTTCGACGATATCGCCCTTCATCGGCCCCAGCGCGCCCAGCAACTCGTTTTTCTCCTTCTCCGGCACTTTGAACTTGTTCAGTGTGGCGACCAGGTCGCCGACCAGCGCGTCGAAGTCGCTGCTGCTGACGCCCATGCCCGCATGGGTGCTCTTCATGTCGCGGCCGGTGTAGGTGCAGGGGCCGCCGGAGGCCTGACAGATCTGATCGACCAGCATGGATTTCAGCCGCGGAATATTGGCATTGGCAAACTTCCCGTTGATGCGGGTGTCGCCTGCCACGCGTCCGACAAAATCATCGACTACCGCGGTGATGGCGGTTTTGCCGCCCAAGCGGTCGTACAGGGATCTTTCCGCAGCGGTCGTACCGGCGGGCGACGAGCCCATGGTGTTACACGCCGAGACCGTCAGTGCAAGACCGAGAACCATGGCGAGTGATGCAATGCGGTGAGACATGATGTGTCCTCCTGGTTAAGATGCTGTATGGCGGGCCGCCGTGTCGGCCTCTCTGTGTGTGATTACGAAGGCTGAACGTAATTGGATCTACGGCACATGAAAAAGTGCCGTTGCGCCACGCTGATCCCGGTGCTACAGTTTCGCCTGATTCGGGCACAGATCGGACATCCGAGAGAACGGGTGCCCTCGTAGCACTTTACGAGGACACCCATGTGTGACACCCAGACCGTGGCCAACGCACCATCGATTCACGAGCAGGAATGGGCGGGACTCCTCGCCCGTATTGCCGTTGGAGACCAGTCCGCACTGGCGGAGCTGTATGATGTCAGCAGCGCGAAGGTCTTCGGCCTGGCGATGAAGATACTCGGGGATCATGCGGCCGCCGAGGAGACGACCCTGGATGTCTATACACAGGTGTGGCGCCGGATCTCGACCTATAACGCGGTGCGGGGCACGCCGGGGAGTTGGCTCATGACGCTCGCGAAGAATCGGGCCATCGACCGATTTCGGAGCAGCTATCTTGAGCGGGGCCGGCACGTGCCGCTCGAACAAGCGGCCGAGTTGCCCGGACATGAGGACACGCCGGAGCAATATAGTGCGGGGCTCGAACGCCAACGCTTCGTGCAGGAGGCCCTGGCGAGCCTTTCCGTCGAACAACGCCAGGCAATCGCGCTGGCGTACTATTGGGGCTTGAGTCAGAGCGAAATTGCCGATCAGCTCAAGTTGCCGTTGGGGACGGTGAAGACGCGAGTGAGGCTGGGGTTAATCAAATTACGCGAAGTCCTCGCACCGCATGGGGAGGGGTTGTTGTCATGACCGATCCTCGCCGCGATCAGGAATTGGCCGAACTGGCGGCACTGTATGCACTAGAGGCCCTTGGCGACGACGCGCAGCGGGAGTTCACGCGTTCGTTGGAGACCGCCTCCGCTTCGACACGGGAAGACGTGGCGGCGTTTCAAGGCGTGGTGCAGGATCTGGCGTTCAGCGGCCCGGCCATCGCACCACCGGCTTCTCTCAAAGCGCGGCTCATGGCAAGAATCGCGCAGGAACCGCAGGAGGCCGCCGAGGCAACAGGCTTCACCTTCGTCCGCAGCAAGGGGGTGGCTTGGCAGGAATTGGCACCGGGTCTGTCGATGAAAGTGTTATTTCACGATGCGGCGGCGGCGCGTACGACCATGTTGTTGAAATTGGCTCCCGGTGGCACACTGATCGGGCATCGCCACCCGCAGGTGGAAGAGTTCTATGTGCTGGAGGGAAGCTGTGTCTGCGCCGGTGAGTTTCTGCAGGCCGGGGATTACCATCGTGCGGAGGCAGGCACGGTTCATCCCGTTACCTCAAGCGAACAGGGTTGCCTGGCCCTGGTCATGACCTCGTCAAAGAACGAACCGATCAGGTAACCGATCGAATCGCTACGGTTTCCTACCCGGGTGCCTGAAGAACACCAGCCAGTAGAGGGCCACGTTCACGAACAGCACGACCATGCCCAGCAGGAACTGAATCTCGCGGGTCAGTGTCGCGGGATAGAGTAGCGCTGGAAGGTAGCGGCTGATGAAGTCGGCTTCGTCGGCCGATTCACCCGCCAGGGCGCGTAAACGGTTTTCAAGCGGTGTCAGCGGACAGATCCAACCCATGAATTCAACCAGGGCACCCCAGGCTACTGCCGGCAGGTGGATCCACACCATCCCTTGCCATTTCACCAACAGCAGCCCACCACCGATCACGAAGAGGACAAAGCCCAGGTGCAGCAGCAGGACCAGGTCGACGCCGATTCGATACCACATTGCCGGTAGTCTGCAGCAACAACGGGATCAAGGCAATGAGCAGATGGCGGAGCTGGTTCCTATCCGACTCCTAATCAAGTCTGCGCAGATGAGTGGTGGCTCAACGGTGGAACCGGGAAGGGGAGTGACAATTGCGAGGTCGGGAGGGTCACTGCGGCATTGGCCCAAGCCAGGAGATGGTCGGCGTCCTCCAGAATGTCGATCGGGACTTCGTAATAGTGCGTGAGGGTTTGTTTGGCGTTGGGGCGGAACGGCCGCATGCCTCGTGAGAGATAGAGCGGCTGAGTGAAGCCGTTCGTGCGAAAGTAGAGTCGGCCCTTGTGAATGATGCCGAAGAAGCGGTCGCGCTGGTAGAGGCCGTGGCCGCCGAACATGGCTTTGCCGACGAGGTCCGGCAGCTCACCGAGTTGATCCAGCACGAAGTCTTTGAAGCTGTCTTGTCGCATCGATCACAGGGGAAGCGGTTGGCGATGCCTGCCTGCGAGCGGCCGTCATTCGGTACGCAAGGGCACCGCACTGTGCACCGGCAGAGGAGGAATTGCAATGGGTTTGGTTGGGGGCGTCACCCACGGGATTCGTCGACTAGGGGGGTTGCTAGTGTCCTCGTCGCGCCGAGCGCGTTACAAGGGGAGAATGTGCAACTCACCTCATGTGGAGGACCGTATGCGTACGTTCATGACAGCATGTGTCGTCGGGTTCTGCCTGTTCGCTAGCCTGGGATTGTCTGCCGAAGCCGGAGAGACCAAGGCCAAGATGGAAAAGGCCAAGGGCGAAGTAAAGGGCGAGATCGAGGAGATGAAGGGCGAAACCAAGGCCATGCAGGAGGAGTTGAAGGGCAACGAGATGAAGGCGGAACTCGAACGCGCCAAAGGCAAGGTGAAGGGGGCCGGAGAACGCGCGAAGGGAAAATTCAAAGAAATGAAGGAAAAGGCCAAAGAGTGATCGAGTGAGCGAGACGTCGTGCCCGCCGGCCCTGCACGGGCGGCGGGCTGCCGACTGGTACCATTCGTGCTGTCCTACCGGGGTTTCCGCGCGCTGACGATCCGCACCGCGATAGGTAAGGCCACGCCCTGTGCGGCACGATAAGTGTTCACCGTCTTGATGATGCCCCGTTCCGCCTCCGCCTGCTGCGCGGGCGTCAGTTGTGCGAACAGATTTTGTATCGGCGCGGCGATGTCCATCAGGCCGCGAAAGAATTCTTCTGCCGACTCATACGCCACCTCAGCGGTAAATTCCTCATCGTCCAAGGGGGTGAGCCCTGCCTGCTTCAGCATGCCGGCCAGGTCGCCGGGTTTCGCCAGGCGAAAGATCCCTGGTGCTTCCGGGTCGGGCGGGGGCAGCGGCGTGATGGATTTGATCACGTCCATGGGAATACGAATGAACGGGTTGTTGTCCGGCGATGACCAGACGGCGGCCGCCACATACCCGCCAGGTTTCAACACGCGGGCGATTTCCTTCGCGGCTTTGGGAATGTCCGGCAGAAACATCAGGCAAAATCGGCTGATCACCGCATCGATCGATCCGGTCTCGAACGGCAACGAGGTGACGTCTCCCGTACGAAAGCTGACGTGCTGCAGGCCAAGCGTCTTGGCCTTTCGTGCCGCCACGGCCAGCATGGATTCCGCCAAGTCAATGCCGACGACCGTGCCCTCCGTCCCGACCACCTCGCCGGCGAGCAGCGCCGGGTACCCCGTTCCCGATCCAAGGTCCAGCACTCGAAGGCCAGGACGCACCCGTGCATCTGCAACCAGGCGGTGGTTGATGAACGCCATGGTGCGATTGAAAAATTGATCCCATTTATCCCAACCCGGCGCGACGCGGTTCCAATCCTGGCGCTGCGCTTCGATGACGGCTTCCGGTGTTTGTCCTGGCATGTGTCGGCCTCTCTCTTGCACGCGCTGCCGCGATCGTTATTTCATGCGCTCAAAGGAAAAGACCTTCGGGACGTCTTTTCCTGCCTTGCTGAGGGTCCAGGTCTGCGTGAAATGATCGTGATCTTTCAAGTCGATCACGAGCTGGTGCATGTGCACATCGGTGGGGTTGGTGAGATTCGTGGCGTCGACAAACATGAACGTGAAGGTCTTCTCCCCCTCCTTCACGCCGTTGGTGCGCATTCTCGGCTGGTTGTTCAGCGAGCAGTAATGCGTCAGCATCAGCTGGTCCCCGTCGCTGTAGTACATGGTAGTCATCGGGGGACTGTCGGGTGGGGTGAGGGTTTCGGTGAGGCTGGTTCCGCCGGAGCTGAGCGCATAGGCGACTTTATGGGGCTTGCCGTCGGTGTCGATGCCTTTCCACTCTCCCACGAGAACCTTGAGGGACGAGAGGCTGCTGTCAGGAATATCGGCGGCTTGGGCGGAGATCGGTAGAAGAAGCAGGATGAAACCACAAAGCGTGTGACCAATTCCACGCGGCATGAAAACCCTCCATCAAGCAAGAAGATGACGAAGAATGTCAGTCAAACATGTCTCCAAGGTCTAGATCAAGACTTTTCCCGCGACTGTCGCAGGACGACACAGATTTCGTGGTGGAGTGAATCAGAAATGCACGTATTCTTTGCTAGCGCGTATCGCGGAACCACAACGGTCTCACCTCCTCACGTCATCGACAGACAGGACCATCCGGCCAGATTCTAGTACGACAAACACACAAGGCCGCTGTGTGAGCGTTGGCGCCTTGGCAGAATCGAGACGATCATGCCCGATGACTGAGCAGCCCGATCACGTTGTGGCCCGATTCTCCCGGATCCTCCGTCATGCCATCGTGCGCGGGCGGCGGAGGCCAGAAAAACGGAGGCGTTCGAGAAGGAGTTGATTGCAGTCGGTGGAGATCGCAGCCCGGCTCCGGACGAACTGCAACCGACCATCTGTGCCTGCCTCGAACGGCTGCCTCCCGCGTTACGGCTTGCCTATGCCGATCTCTTGCGGCGGATTGATCTCGCGGGGCAATCTCCGGAGCAGGTGGCGCAGGCGCTACAGATCACGCAGAACAATCTCACCGTGCGCGTACACCGGGCGCGGCAGGCGTTACAGACGAGCTTGGAACAGACCTGAGGCCTTTGCACCAAGTGCACCAAGCATGGATGGATGGGTGCACTGCACCTGCGAGCAGAAGGCCGAGCACGGGCGATCGTGACGCTCGGTTGGCCCCATTTCCTGGTTTGCAGCCTAGCCGGTGCGAAAAAAGTATTGGCTTGGGACCCCACTGTACTAATTGAGTCCCGCCTCCGTCTGTAGTGGTGACGGCGTGGGGAACTGCTATTGGGGTGGCGATGGCTTCAGGTATCCTGTCCATGGGCACCATGGAGTTGGTGGATCATGCGATCATGTTGGTCGTGCCGGGCGCGATGGAGGCCGGCTTGTCTGACCCGCTGTTCTGGGCAGTGTGACCCTGTTGCTGATCGCTCGTGGGCGTGGGCACGCATTGGTGCGCGGACATCATTGCCACTGAGACGGTTCGGTTGCATGCGTCGATCCGTTGCTGCGAGATGCTTGGCTGCCGATGAGAGGGCAGGCGGGCGGGGATGTGGATCAAGGTGAGTGAGGACCGATTGAGCATGGCGACTGGGATATATGGGCGAGTGCTGGCGTTCGTGGCCACGGCCGCGGTCGTCTTCACGCTGGCAGGGTGTAGCCAGTTCGAACCGCGCGACAAGCGGTTCTACTATCGGGCGTTCTGGAATTTTGCTCTGCGGGAGGATTTGGCCGAACTCGACAGTGAATTCAACGGCGTCGATTTCGGGCATGCCAATCTGTACGAGAATCTTCTGCTGACCGGCGGCACGAACGTTCCGGCCATCGAGCAGACCGCTCGTCGGCAAACGCTGGCCTTTATTGCGACCAGGCCTCGGTTGAATCCGAACGAAGAGGCGATTGCGCCGACCTACATGAAACTGGCCTGGCGTGCGCAAAACACCTTCGACGAAGCCCATGCCCTGCATCGGGCGACCTACGACATCGTCGTGTCGGACGAACCGGACAAAGACCGCGCCATCCGGGAGGTGCTGGCTTACTATCGGGGCAGTGCCTATGCCATCACCTCGAAGCGGCTGGACCATCGCCGCTTGGATCAGTTTCCCTATTCCAAGGCGTTCCGTCACCGCTTTCCGTTGTTCAACGCCACGATCTGGTCGTATCACTACTTGCAGATTGCTGTATACGATCCGCTACAGGCCGCGACGGACTTGGCAGGCAAGACACAGGCGGTGCGCCCGATCTTGGCAAATTATCGAGGCTACCTCGATCAGCCGCCGGTGCACTGGACCTTCATGCCGCTGACGGCCGAGTACAGCCCGGCTTTTGCCGCGCGGTATCCGGAGGTGGCGAACATCTTCGACAATCTGCATATGCTGCACGACAACATCAGTGACATCCTGACAAGCGCGTTGCTGCCGACGTGGGAAGCCAAGCGGGAGGAAATCTATCGCCTGGTCGATCGCTATTACCTGGCCAGTGCGGATGAGACCAACCCGATGATCATCAAGACCGAACAGGAGCATCACCATTGAAACGTGCGGGTCTGTACAGCGCCGGTGCGCTGTCCCTGGTTCTTTTGCTGTGGTCGCCGGTGCCCTCGTGGGCCTTGGACCATGACAATCTGGATCCCAACCGCCCCATCGGAATGGAAGATGCGTATGCTATTCCCAAAGGAGAGATCGGGCTGGAAGGTGGAGTGCGGTTCAACGACCGGCGTGAGGGCCGCACCAGTGTCACGTTTCAACCGCAAATTATTTATGGCGCCTTCGCCAATACACAGATCGAAATTCAGGGTGACATCTTTACAGACCCGCATTCGTTGGTCGGTGCCAACAAGTCGGGTGATCTCCACTTGGGCCTGCTCTATAACTTCAACACGGAAACATTGACCCTGCCTGCCATGGCTGTGCGCGTGGAAGTCGATCTGCCGACCGGTGTGAATTCAAAGGGGGTGGATACGCAGCTGACCGGAATTCTGACCCGTTCCTTCGGGCGCCTCCGGATGCATCTCAACGCGGGCTATACGGTGCTTGGTTCGCCGCAAGGGCAAGAACGGCCCGGTGCCTATCGCGCCGTGGCGGCCGTGAGTTATCCGCTGGGGTATCCGAACAGCTTCCGCGATACGCTCATCGCCAGCATCTACACCAGGCAGTCGGATGTGCGCGAACAGCGGAACCACACCGGTGTGGAAATTGGCATCCGGCATCAACTGACCTCGCGCCTCGTCGTGGACGGCGGCCTCGGTACCGAATTCCTTGGGCCCTCAGACCGGGCGGTGTTGCTGGGTACGATGGGGCTCTCCGTCGGGTTTTAGCGAAGGGGTACACCGGGCTTGAGGGGTGCCTCACAACCCGGAATTGGAAACCAGCCGATCCCCACGGAAAGCCCTCTTTCATACGACGTCCTTGACGTATTTTGTTCTACGGTCGGATAATGCGCCCGTCTCGAGGAGGCGGGCATGGGACCAGCCGGTCGGCGCGTAGGAAGTTTTGTGGCGCTTTGTTCTGTGCTCTGGGTAGCCGCTTGCGGAGAGCCATCCGTCGACGCCTACTGCGAAGCCAACGGCAAAGGCAATCAGCAAACCCTCCAACTGCTCACCGATGTTCTCGAGCGAAAGCGCAACCAGACCGGCCTCTACCTCGCGCGTGCCCGCTGTCATTATTTTCTCGGGTCCTATGCGCACGCGCTGCAGGACGCGTCGGAAGTGATCCGCCGCGTACCGAACAAGGCCGACGCCTACCTGCTCCGTGCAAAGGCCGGCAAGATGCTAGGCCAGGTTCCGCAGGCGCTGGACGACTACTCGACCTCGATTCGCCTACGCCCGACAGCGGAGGCCTACTATGGACGAGGCTTGACCTATGTGCGGGAGTATCAAGGCAAAGACCGTGAGGCCGCTGAGGACTTCACCGCTGCCATCCGTCTCGATGCCAATCATGTCGGCGCCTATAAGTCTCGCGCGGAGATCTATAGCCGCCATGAACAGTTCCAGGCCGCGCTGGACGATTCAGAGAAGGTTCTGAAGCTCGATCCTGCCACGCCGAACGCCTTCTGCAACGTCGGGTTTGCCCACTATGCGCTGGGCCACGACGCCGAAGGCCGGAAGTTTCTCACCACCTGCTATCAGAAGGATCCTGACCCGCAAACGCGTGGCTACTATGAAACCGAGGTGCGCAAGGTGCTGGCGGCGCGCCAGCCACGCCGCAATTCCGGCGGCGGGTACGCGACGGACGGGCGGGAGAGCACTGCCCATGATCGTGAGATGGAACGGCAGCAACACGTCTATGAGAGCCTGCGCAACTCAGGGTTCACCGACCGGGCGGAAGCCTGCCGGATGGACGGATCGAAGTGTTAGGCGGGGCGTGGTGGCCTGACGGGTCACTCCTTGGAGCGGGTACGAGAAAGTGGATGGAGCATTAGATTTCGCGCGCGCCCTCGGAAGGGCCTCGTTGGACGCGCGCAGTTGGGAACGGAATCACGCCATCCCTTGAGGAGAGTGAGATAAGTGGAAGGAGCAATAGATTTTGACTCGCGGCTTGGGAAAGTCCTCGTTGGACTTCCGTAGTTGGGACGAAGTTAAACCTCCTCTTGGCGTAGAGTAAGGGATTGCAGGGTAGTCGGTTTTCAATTTCGATCATGCACAAATATCACGTTACTGCGGTTGCGAACTCTGCTCTAGGTTAAGGTGAGCGAATTGTAGAGCGGCGCAAAATATGACATGCCATTGGTGATCAACTAAGTGTTTGGTTGATTTCTTTTGCTTGTTCACGTAATTGACACGCCGATATTGCCTGTGCCCATCAAGCGAGGCATTTTTATCGGTCGAGGGCTGATGCGATGAGCAAACGTTCTATTCAAAGAATTTCAGTCATTGTACCAATGAATCCTTTTGCGCCTGCAGATTTACAAGAGACTCGTCACTGCCTTACAGCATTAAATGTTGAGAAGCTAATGCAATGGTGGCCGGGAAAGCCACATACCCCAAGACATGATGCTGATAAGGTTCGTTCAATTCAGCGTTCGCTGGATTGGAAGCGGGTTGCAAAGATAGCTGCTTATTTGCTTCAGAAAGAGATTGTTGATGCTCCGAAGCTCATTGATAAGTATTTTCGAAACATTTACGAGCCTAAAAAACTAGAGCCGGGAAGAGAATGGCCTCCGAAGGTGCAAAGGGTCGTTGGCTTTCAGAATAGTGAGTACCCTACTTTTTCAAACGTTCTGCTGCATGTAAATGGTGCATTGGTTAAGCCGCTCGAGGACAAGCAGGAAGCCGCAACGTTAACATTTGATGAGGAAGACAAAGCGCTTAGTTTTTCTGTAATAGACGGTCAGCATAGAATTAACGGTGCTTTCCTTGCGCTGAGGATCCTTCAAGAAGAAAACAGAAAAGCAGTGTGGGATATTCCAGCTGAAATTTTTCTTGACCTTGACCCGCCAAATGAAGCACCGAGGCGCCAGGCTCAAATTTTTATTGATGTTAATTTCAATCAGAAGAAGGTTGACAAATCCTTGGTCGCCGATCTCTTTCCTACTGCCAGAGGCAGTCGCGCCCCTCTTGACGATAAGGAGCGAGCGCAGGATCTCGGGAGAAGGCTAATGCTTGAAACAGGCCCGCTCGTGGGAATGATTCAGATACCTGGGATCAAGTATGGCGTTCCGGATGTAGTAGCGCTTGCGACTCTCAATTCTGCTATCGAAGAAGTAATTCCAATCATGAGGGAATGCGGTATTGACAATCTAGATCAACAGACAGAATTCTTGGCGCAGTGCTTAGATGCCTGGCTAGAAGCGACGGGACGAAAACAGGAAGTGAGCGAAGGGGAATCGCTTGACCCTGACAACGTGGCATATCAGGGGCGAGTCCTTGTTTCATTTCTTACCTTGCTTCCGGTTTGTATATCAAAGTTGAAGCGTAACGAATTTCAACTGATTTCAGATAGGAGCCATGAGACTCTTATTAGGTTCCTGCACGACCTAATGAGGCGTGGAGGACTTCTGGAGCGGGAGAAGTTCTTGCCCAAACCTAAATTTAAAGAAAAGGGATTTCTTGGTAGCGGTGGCGTTTCAAGATTTCGCGATCTTTTGTGGGCGGCAGCAACTTCTACAGAGAGTGTTGCTAGACTGAAGGCAGAGGCGTTAGCCGATCGGGCAGCGTTTGGACGTGAGAAATTTCGGAGTAAAGTGCAAGATGAGTTTTCATATTAATGCAAATCTCAGAGAGCATATTTGTTACACTTTTGAACCGTTAAAAACCCAAGCAGCAGCTAAGTCGTTTCCGCCTCCCGACAGTCTATCAAAGTCTGTTGAGAAATGGTTTAGGAAAAGATGTGGCGATCCAGTGGATCTCGAGCCGGAAAACTTTAAGTTGTTTGCAACGGCTGCTGTGGATATGTGGCTGCGGGCCGTTCATAGTTTTCTCATTTCTGCGTCCCTTACCAAGGCTAGTCCAATTTGGTCTTCTGTGGGTGCCTACTATGCGAGTCATTACTGCGTGCGCGCGTTTGCTCATTTGCTTGGCCACTTTCAGAGCTTCAGAGTGAAAAAGATAGCCTGTCTTGAGTTTGATGGGAAGAGGGGCAAATGTTCATTTCGGGCGAAGCAGGGTGGCGACCGTGAGCATCAATTTTATTGGAAATTAATTAAGGAAGTTCCAAGCTTTTCTGCGGATCCATTGTTCACGAATAACCTTGAGGAGTCTGATTCTGTTATCTCAGAGATTAAACATCGAGATGCGGCCAATTATTGCGATCATCTATCCTCTTTTATTCCCAAGTTTTCTCCGCTGAGCGAAGCAATCCTCAAGGATAGAATTGCATTTATCTCGAGTATGCATTTTGATTCGCCTCCATCTCCGCAAAAGGGAAAGTTTCCGGACGTAGAGGCGATACAAATACTGGCCTACCACAGAATCGTGAGATTTCGAAACTTTGTCAATGAAGCTCTTGGAGACTCTAATCGTTTTTGGAAAGTTCATCGCAATCCTGCATGGACGGCTGGCTTCACCAATTTTCAGCTGATCGAACAAGGTGGGATTGGCTCGATCTCCTCTCGATCATGAAATATATGGGTTCAAAGCGGTGGATGCTCAATAATGGACTGGGCACCATCTTGGCTAAGAATACTAGAAATGCAAAGCGGTTCGTAGATCTCTTTGCAGGATCCGGGGCGGTCTCATCTCATGTAGCTAAGACGCAGAGAATCCCCGTTTGTGCCTTCGATATCCAGGAATTTAGCTCTGTGCTCACGGGCGCGGTCATTCATCGCAATAGACCGGTCCTAGGCAATTTGATATGGGGGCCCTGGCAGAAGCGTGCAGAAAGTATTTTCAACGGTAAATCCTGGAAATGGCCAGATAAAATAACCTGGCATACGGTGAGAGAATGCAGAGATTGGAGCGATGCTCAAAATGACCTACCAGTGACCAAAGCTTATGGTGGGCACTATTTCAGTCCCCAACAGTCCATTTGGATTGATGCCTTTAGGCAGACTCTGCCATCTACTGAACCAAATAGAACCGTTGCGCTTGCAGCCCTGATCGAGGCGAGTGGGTGGTGTGTCGCCGCACCAGGGCATACTGCGCAGCCTTTCAGGCCGACTAGAACTGCTAAAAAGTTTCTTCAAGAAGCTTGGGCTAAGGACATTGTTGAGCGGATCCGTAGTTGTTTATGGTCGCTCGCCATACGTCATGCAAAAATGCCGGGGCAAGCAAGTGTGGGGGATGCAAACGAAGCTGCAACTCGTCTGAGAGTGGGTGATTTAGTTTTTATTGATCCCCCCTATTCAGGAGTCCAGTATAGCCGTTTTTACCATGTGCTTGAGACAATAGCGCGAGGCGGTTGCGGAGAAGTGTCGGGGGTAGGACGCTATCCTTCTATTGCAGATCGTCCCACATCCAAATACAGTCGAGTAAGCGAATCACGGGAGGCTCTTAAAAGTCTATTGGAAACCGTGGCTTTGAGTGGCGCCGTTGCGATTCTTACTTTTCCGGATCACATTTGTTCGAATGGACTGTCTGGGGAGATTATTCGCGTCATCGCAAAGGAACGTTTCAAAGTAAATGAAAAAATAGTTGAAAGTAAATTCAGCACTCTTGGCGGCACCGATAGGTTCTCAAAAACAGGGATTAAACGAGCACCTCGCCAAAATGCAAATGAGCTTATTTTGCTTCTGAAACCCAAATAGATAATTGCTACCAGCATCCCCAATTGACAGTGCCTCGCAGGGATAGGTACTCTGAAATAAAACGGGAGGATCCGTGATGGCACTTCTTCTCGCATTGTATGTGTTCTTTTCCGTAGTCATTCCCGCATCAGCCGCTGACAGCACCCAGGCTACCGCCACGGTGGTGATCAAGGCCGACGTCCTGTATTGGGAAGAGGGCGAACTGATCGTCAAGGAATTCTCCGGTCACGAAGAACGCCTGAAGGTCACGCCTGAAACCAAAATCGAGGGCGTGGTGGCCGGACGATTAAAGACCGGCGACAAGATCGTGGCGCAGATTACCGATGACCGTAGGGCGATCTCCATCAAGGTGCAGATCCCTGAGTGACGGTCAGGCCTCCCTCTCCAGAAAATCCGTTCAGCAACGCCTCAACGAGGTCCACGGCGCGAAGCACAATGAGCGCCGCGTTTGTGGACGCCGGCGAGACAGTGAGCCTCTGCGTGAAGCGAGAACGCTGCTGGGAGGCGTTAGCAGTAGCCGCTAGTCGAGAATTGAGAAGGCGCCGATAAAATACGGCCCCTTCGCAGCCTGAGCCCCACGTATCCGCACTTCGACCACGTCCTGTACCCAACCGCCGACCAGCCAGGGATTAGGGCCGAGGTTCGACCAGTACCACCAGCTGCCGTTTGATTTCTTGAACCAGAATTGAATCGGTTCCGTACCGGTCACTCGGATGATCGGCATGTCGAAGACGCGCGGCTGGTGCGTCACCCGGTCTTCCATCCAGATTTTGATCCAATGATCGTTGCCATGCGTGCCGAGTGTGCGGGGTTCATGAATCCAATCGGCGGCTACGCAGTGGTCGCCTACCGTTCGTCCAAATCCCGCGCCAGGACCATCGCCCGGATCGACGAAACAAGGCGTGAGCAGGCTCGGACTATCAAACGTCAGGTGGATATGCCCGTAGGTCATGTCTTCGACGTTGATGTAATTGCCGAAGCAGCGATGGCGATAGGTCCAGCAGGCCTGGTGGGTGGCATTACATGGTTGCAACTCGCCTGAATTGTCGATGCCTGTGGGATAGCCGAAGTTGCCTCTTGCCTGCCCATAGATATAGGTCAGGGCAAAGGTATTGTCGAAATCGACGACGCAGTCCCCGAGCCAGTTGTGCGCTTCGGCCGGCTCGGCTGTGAGGAGTGTTCCGCCGATTATGACGGCAAGGCTGAGTGTCAGCATCGCGACGATGTGTAGTGGCCTCATGGCGACGTCCTTTCTCTATGGGATTCAAGACAACCGAATCTCATGAGCGTGTGGCATGTGTAGCGTCACTTGGTCATTGTGCCCGGAGTCTCCAGCGCTCGTAACCGTTGAAAGGCTTGATCCCGCTCGGCTTCCGGCAGAAGCAGCGCCGCATGGTGATACTGATCCACCAAACGCTGCTTCTGCCGGAAGTTTGTGGCTTGGGAAATCTGTGTGAGAAGCCTGTTCAAGTCGACCCGCTCGGGCGGCGTCGATTGGTGCCGCGACGATTCTGCCAGCATGGCACGCACCTCCTCGTCGCTTGCCTGTCGTGGGCCTTGTACGGTTTGTCCCGCTTCCCCAAGCGGACCTCCCGGGACGAACTGATGAGGTGGAGGAGGGATACAGCCGGAGAGGACCATGAAAACGATAACGACCAGCTGCGGGATGAGGACGGCGATGTGTGGTCTATCAGAAACGCGATTCATTGTGACCTCCTGCGCATTGTCTTTCGAATTCCTTGTCACGCGCCGGGCTCAGTCGCCTATTCTCCTGGTGAGGCGACCTGCGTTTCGAGTCACTCTTGTTAAGAAAGGGGGAAGGCAACCTTTGGGCCATGCCGTGTCTGGGTGCGAATCGTGCGCAACTACAATTGCTTGAAGAGGATCAGCTCGACGAGTCATGCGGAGCGAGGCAGGGGCGCGGGTATCGCATACGATACAGAGTCGTATCCCATCCGATACCATTACGTAGCCTGCGTTTGTCTCACGAGCACAGGCCGGCGTTGATTCGTCGTGGATTCGATCATCAGATTGACTGCACGGGCATCAATCTAACGATACGATGGTGGCATGACGACGATGCCACCAGGCTTTGTTGGACGTCGCTTTCTGTCGGGATGGGGGCTGACTGATGTGGCGGAGAGACGTGCTCTGTTGCGCGGAGCGTCTGGCTCCGGTGCATGAAGTGAAACCGGATTGAGCGCGACCGCTGATTTAAGATCGCTTCCGCAATCGGACCGGATGGCGCCGGTGAAACCAGTCGCGAATGAGCGTCCCGATTACCAGAACGGGAACGGCCAGCAGCCAGACATACCAACTTGCCCAGAGCGCGGGGTCGTGCATGATGAGTTCTCCTGCGTGATACCTCCCCTACGTAGCAAGCCTCATACCGTCGTTCAGTGTTCCGCTACGACGGACGGTTTCCTGCTAAACGCCTCTCCAGTCGCAACGATTACCTGTTCTTGAGAAATTTGGCCGCTGAGCGTCACGCGCCCGGCAATTTTTGCCGTCGCAAAAAACTCACAGAGCGTGACGCTGTTCCCACAGCTGAGGTGTGAGCAGGTGATCGGCACTGTTGTGGCGCGGTCGTCTAGAGTGGATTCACCGGTCTGTCAGGTCAGCAGCAGGCTCACCAGCTTCGGCAGCCAGGGCAGCAGCGCGACGCCGCAACAAATGGAGAGTGCGACGATCGAGGTGACCAGATTTTCGTCCAGCCCCGTGTCTGCGGCGAAGATCACCGCGGTGACGGCCGACGGCATCGACGCGATCAGAATGACGATCGCCCGTTCCGTGTCCGTGAGGTGTAACACCGTGGTCGCGCCCACTCCTAAGAGCGAGCCGCCAAGCATCCGCATCGTCACGCCGAGCAGCGCCAGGGGCCAGGTGCGGCGGAGAGCGGTCAAGCTGATCGACAGGCCCAGGACCAGGCTCGCCAGTGGCGTCGTGGTCAAGTGCACAGATGTCAGAATCTCGCGCAGCCAAGACGGAAGATGCCACTCCGCCAGCGAACAGAGGAGACTGACACCCAGTGCCCACAGGGGTGGCGAGGAAATAAATCGCATGAACGCCGATCGAGCGGTCCCGCTCTTGGCCCCGTGCCAGACGGCGATGGCATAGAGGACGGTGAGTGTCAGAGTGGTTTGACCAAGGTCGAACAGGATCGCGTGCGCCAGTCCGCTCTCACCGAACGTGGCGAGCACGACCGGATAGGCAAAGTACACTGAATTAATGCAACCGGTACCCAGGAGGAATCCGCCTTGCGCTGCGCGAGGCAGGTGGAGCAGGCGGGCCAACGGCCATGTGCACAGCAGCATGGCAAGTGTGATCAGGCAGGCGGAGACCGGCAGTTTCCATGCGCTTGGCGTGAAGGCAACATGGTCGAGGGACACGACGATGGTTGCCGGAAGGCTGATCGAAAAGACCAGGGAGGCGAGCCGTTCCGCATGGGGTTTGCCCAGCAGCCCGAAGGAACGGAGGACCGCACCGAGCACAAAGATGGCGATGAAGGCTTGGAGCGTGGCGGGCATCGGCGGCAGGGTAACAGAAAAGCCGTCGCAAGAGGAGGCGCAACCGACGAAGTTAACGCACGTCTTTCTGTATGCGCCGGCGCGGTCGGCCTGGTACGATGGCGCACGTCATGATCCAGGCTCAGCCCTCACCTCAGCCGCGACAGGCGGCGATTGCCTTCATTCTCGTCACGGTCGTCCTCGACATGTTGTCGTTCGGGATCATCATTCCCGTCCTGCCGAAGTTGGTGGAGGAGTTTTTAGGAGGCGACACGCCGATGGCGGCCGAAATTTACGGCCTCATGGGAACGGCGTGGGCGCTGATGCAGTTCGTCTGTTCGCCGATCCAAGGTTCGTTGTCCGATCGATTTGGTCGCCGCCCGGTCGTGCTGCTGTCGAATGTGGGATTGGGCCTCGATTTTATCCTTATGGCGTTGGCGCCCAGTGTGTCGTGGTTGTTTGCCGGGCGGGTGATCTCCGGTATCGCGTCGTCGAGTTTCAGTACAGCGGGTGCGTACATCGCCGATGTGACGCCTCCGGACAAACGGGCTTCGGCGTTCGGCTTGATGGGGGCCTCATTCGGACTCGGTTTTGTCTTGGGACCGGCCGTAGGCGGTATCTTGGGCGCTGTCGATCCACGTTGGCCGTTTTGGGGCGCGGCAGCGACCAGTCTGCTCAATGCTTGCTATGGGTTTTTCGTGTTGCCGGAATCGCTGCCGGTCGAGAAACGGGCTCCCTTTCAGTGGCGACGGGCCAATCCGGTCGGTGCCTTGATCCTCCTGCGTTCCCACCATGAACTCTTTGGGCTGGCCACGGCGAATTTTCTGATGAATCTGGCGCATGCCGTGCTGCCCAGCGTGGCCGTGCTGTATCTGGGCTACCGGTATGGGTGGGGGCCGTCGGCAGTCGGATTCACGCTGGCCGGAGTCGGTGTCTGCGCCATGATCGTCCAGGGGACGTTGGTGCGGCCCATCACAGCGCGTCTCGGAGAACGCCGAACGTTGCTCTTGGGACTGTTGGCCGGAGCGACCGGATTTTCGATTTACGGGCTTGCCTCCACGCCGCTCCTCTATTGCTTCGGTATCCCCGTGATGGCGTTCTGGGGGCTCGCGGCTCCCTCGGCGCAAGTGTTTATGACCCGCCGGGTGGGACCGTCCGAGCAGGGGCAGTTACAGGGCGCCATCGCCAGCCTCACCGGAATCGCCGGGTTGCTCGGGCCGACGTTGTTCACGCAGACGTTTGCGGCCTTCATCGGTCCGCAAGCCGACTGGCATCTGCCTGGTGCACCCTATTTGCTTTCGACGCTGTTGTTGGTGGTCGCGGCCGGCACCGCGTGGCGTGCGACCAGACCCACCTGAGCCGAGCGGAAGGCCGATCTACCGCACCCCGTGGACGAACAGCTCCCGGTTTCGATAGATGGCGAGTGCATGCGCATCGGCTTGCTCCGCCTCGTTCTGCTGCCCCAACTGCCGGTGCAGATCGGCAAGGAGCGACCAGGCGTCGGCTTCGCCGGCGGAATCGTGGATGGATTGCGCAATCACCAAGGCACGTTTCGCCAGCGCGAGGCGATCGTTGAGGGTGCCCGTGCCTTCGTCGAGCCTGGCCAGCCGGAGTTTGAGCATGCCTTCGAACGGCAGGTGATGTTCTGCCTCGGCCAAGGCCAGGGCCTCGAGGTAATGCGTCCGCGCGTCGCTCATGTGGCCCAGGAGCCAATGGGCATCGCCGAGGGCGACTGTGGCCGTGAATTGCTGCTCGGCATGCCGCCGGTTGCGGGCCTCCTCCGCTGCCTGTTGCAGTGCCGAGAGCCCAGCTGTGGTTTCGCCGTCCACGACCTGTAACAATCCCAATTGCACCATCGTGTCGTTCCATCCCCGGGCGTTTCTCACGCGGGTGAACAGCGCCGCCGCCTGGGTGAGGGCATCCCGCGAGGCGTCGCGTTGCCCCAGTTGCGCCGCCACACGTCCCGTGGCCAGCAGCGCTTCGGCATGGGCCGATCGATCGGAGGTTTGGGTGAACAACGGCACGGCCTCCTGCAACGAAGCGTAGGCCTCCTGGAGTTTGCCCTGACGCTCCAGTACCCGTGCGATTTTCATCAAAGCCGTGGCGATGCCCTGAGGTTGTTTTTTCTCCCGGAATTTCGCCAGCGCCAGCTGATAATAGGTCAAGGTCTCGGGAAAGTGTTCCTGTTGGTCGTGAATCTCGCCGATGCGAAGCAACTCATGGCCAGAAAGCTGGTTGGGCGAGGCGGTCGGCGTGCCCTGTGTCGGGGGTGACGCCCATGCCGGGGGAAGGGATGGCAGAAGCAGGATGAGCAGCAACCAGCAACCGATCATTGTGATGTTCCGTATCGAGGAAAAGGTTCCGCGAATGACGCGGACACTGTCGGGGCTAACCTCGCACTCACGTTGTGTCAACGTCAAGTGAGTCGAGGCGGTCCTGGCCGCGCGGCTTGCCTCGACTGGTCTGGAGGGGTAAGATCGTAGATCCCACCATATCGAGAGGAGGTGTTATGTCTACGACACGAGCCACTCTCACCCCCGTTCCCCTGTCCCTGGATCATCGCATCGAGCGCGTACGGGCGCAGTTGGCTGAACTGGCCACCTATCGTGGCAAGGGGAGTCCGACGCGGAGTCTGCAGGAGTTCGATCAGGAAACCGAGGCCCTGATTGCCGAGCAACTCGGCGACGGATCGGAGCTTCTCGAAGCCTATGCGTACGCCGAGTTTGGGGAGGCCGGCGGCTTGGTGAATATGACCGACGAAGCCCATGAAAATGCCGATTTCGACAGCATCCATCACCATCTTGTGCAGCGGGGTCGCGTCTTGGAAAGTTGCATTGCCGAGCTCGAAGCGCAGCGCGGTCTTGAGGCGAGGTCATTCCAGACGAGCGGGGAGGCGCGCATTCGCTGAGTGGCGGCTGACGAGTCCTCGCACGGCCTCGGCGGAAGGCGTGGTGTCCTGCATGAGCTGAGTGCGCCGGCGAGGCTGCCTGTGGCGCCGGGCGCCCGGTTCGTCTTGTCCGAACAGCGGGTCTTCCAGGCCGGAGGAGGTGGCACATGGGTCCAACCAAGGCAGTGGTAAAACAGCAGGCGCTCTATCACGCCGTGAGCGGCAAACTGATCCACAGCGGATTCCCGAGCTATCGAGCGTTGGCAGACTATGTGAAGCAGCACTACATCGTACTGCCGGTGCATGACAACGCCGGGAAGCCCTGGCAGCTCGACGGCCAACCGATCTATTGTCTGCACGGCGTGCAATATGAGACCGTCGACGATCGGCGGGTGCACCTGACTCGTTGTCCGGATTGCGGCGGTATGGGGGTCAGGGCCAAGGAGCTCACCGTCGAGTCCGATTGTATCCGTTGCGCCGCCTGTGGGCATGAGTTTGATGCGCGCCTGGAGATGATGGAAACCTGACCGCGCAAAGACATTCTCAGTAAGAACCGGTTATACTCAGCCGTCTCTCCGGCAGGCCGTAGTTGTGCCGGAGGGACAGTCACGTATGAACCGGAAGGGGATCTGAGATATGGCAACAGCACCAGTGATTCGGCGAAAGACGCGCACTCCCCAAGTGAAGAAGAAGACGCCGGTGCGTCGGGCGAAGGCCGAGCAAGCTCTCGAGCCGTCCGGCGCGGTGATCGTGCTGTCGGGAGCCACGCCGCTTCGTCGACAGAAAGCGGCGGAGGTCTTGGCCGAAGAACTGCAACTCCATCTGGCCAGCGTGGATCTTGCCGCGGTCGTCAGCCAGCATGTTCGTGAAACGGAAAAGAACGTAAATCGCGTGTTTGATATGGCCAACCGCCACGGGTCGATTCTCTTCTTCGACGAGGCGGACGCCTTGTTCGGCAACGGTCGTCGAGTTCAGGGTACGCAGGATCGATTTGCCAATAGTGACGTGTCGTATTTGTTGCAGAGCATCGAACGGCATCAAGGGCTCGTCATCCTCGCAACGAACGGCAAGAGCCGTATCGAGGAAGCGTTCTCGGAAGAGAAACCGGTGATCGTTCTGGGCGGAGCTGCGAAGAAAAACCCGTCGAAGGCGAAGGCCATACCAGCGGCGAAACCCAAGAAGAACAGCGTGCGCAAGAAATAGGGAGTGTGCAGCTCGTGGAGCTCGTCTGATTAGGGACGAGCGGCCAGCAACGCCATCTTTGCCGTTCGATCCAGGGATTTGATCGCGGCCTCACGCTGTAAAGCCGCTCCCTTGCTGTCCAGCGATTCGGTATACCGCACCGTAAACGGCCCCCGGCGTTTCGTGTATTTTGCCCCCTTCCCGCTTGCATGCGTCCGCATGCGCCGCTCCAAATTGTTCGTGATGCCGGTGTAGAGACTGCCGTCGGCACACTCCAAGATATACACGATCCAGTTCATGCGTCGTGAAGGCGAGAGGTTTCGTGTGTTGCGCTCGGTGACACGGGGAGCCCCGAGGCTGACGCGATGATAACCGAATGGGCGACGAGACGCGACTACTTGACGGTGGTGTGGAAGAGATCCAGCCCCAGGCCGGAGAACAGGGCTAGAAGAATGAGGGCGGTGGCGAGCGCCGCAGCGACAGCCGCGAGCATAAACTTTCGGTCATTACGCACCGAGTCGTGGAATCGATAGGTGCTGGATTTGCGGATACGGTGTGTCGTCATGATCGGTTCAACTATCGTTGGCGGTATCCCAGCGGACGACCGGTTCGAGTTGGCTCGAACGAGCGCAGTCACTATGCACTGATCGGCGGGTTGCGCGGAATAGGGGTTTCCCTGAAAAGGGGAGAAATTGTTCCGCGTCTGTTTTGAGGTATGGGACCCGGTCGCCTGGTTGACAGGCTTGCGTTCACAGCCGTAGCGTGGGGCGTATGTCCGATTCTGTACACATTGATCGGGAGCTCTCTGCGGCCAGGCTCGCCTGGGAGCAAGGGCAGGATGGCAAGGCGCGGGTCTGTGCGAGGCGGGCGGTGGCGGCGGCCGATCGAGCGTGGTTGTCTGCAGTCGGTGACCCGTTGTGGCATGGCGATGCGCTGGCGCATCTGCGCCGGATTCAGCAGCAGCAGGCGTTTCCGAATCAAGTCAGACAGGCGGCTGAACGATTGACCACGGCGGTGACCCGCCGTCATGACGCGCCGTTTACCAGCGATCCGGTCAGCGATGCCGCTCTCATCATCGCGCACCTGACCGTCGACCTCCCGGGCGCGCTTCTTCCCTGAGTCCGGCCACGGGCGTCGTCTATTCCCTCACATAGTGCACGCGTACGGTGTGGATCAGTCCTTCGCCGTTCACCGTCATCATTTCAGCGGCCAGCAGCCCCTGTACGCTGCGATAGAAGAGGACCAGGCTACCCACTCCTGTCAGGACGCGGATGAGATCGAAGCGTAGGTCCGGGTAGGCATTGAGCCCTTTTTGAAAATAGGTTCGCAAGGCTTCGTGCCCCCGGATGGTTCCGGACGCATCGGCGGATAGCGTCGATACAAATGGGCTGGTAAACTCGACGTCCTGGGCATAATGACGGAGAATGGCATGCACGTCATGTCGGTTCCAGGCGGTGATCCAGTCGTGAGCCAGACGTTGGGCGAGTTGTTCGTTCATCAGGGCGACCCTTTCATGGGCGATCGGCACGTCATCAACGGTAGCCTAGGGGAAGGGAGGCTCGTTGAGCAAGGATTGTCTCATCAACAACGTTGCATGATTCCGTTCGGTCCAATATTCTCGTTTCTCCAGGACCCGACCGTATGCCCTCATTAATGCAGGCATCGTCTCAGGGCAGCCTGACGCCGATCGCGACCTTCAAGTTGTTGAAGGGGGTGTTGCTCCTCCTCGCGGGAGCCGGGTTTTTGCGATGGGTGGATCCCGAGATCGAAACGGCCCTCTCTCCGTTGCTGGACACCCTGCACTTGAGTCTCCACACCCGTCTGCTGCATGCGGCCACGCTCCACGTGCAGGCGCTGCAACCCCACAGCCTTCTGATGATGGGACTGATCAGTCTGACCTATGCGACCTTACTATTCGTCGAAGGGTTCGGCCTGTGGATCGAGGCGTCGTGGGCTGCCTACCTGACCGTCTTTTCCATGAGTGTCCTGCTGCCAAGTGAACTGCACGCAGTGGCTCACGAGGTGTCTGTGACCGGACTGGTGATCGTGGCGGCAAATGTGGCGATCGTGGGATATCTCCTGTATCGGCTTGGAATGCAGACCTTGCGATAGGCGACTCGACAGGGCGCCGCGCAATTGCATCACCGTTGCCGAGAGTGCGTGAACCTAGCGGCTCGATGCTCGAAGCGTGGCGAGGTAGGCGACAAGGTCTCGAATGTCCTCGTCGCGCAGCAGCGCTTTGGGATACATGGCTGTCCCGGGGTGCCCGCGCTTGATGGAGAGAAACCGGTCTTCATCGTTCTGTGATGTGAGGCTGGCCGGATCCCGGAGATTGGCGGGCGGGGCAGGCAGCGTATCCAGCCGATGGGCGAGATCCTTCGAGATCGGTGGCCGTCGAGTGAGCTGCCCGTCAATGCCGTGGCAAATGGCGCATCCGCCGAGCTCATGGTACAGCTGCCGCCCTCGTTTTGCATCACCTCGCAGGGAGGCGTCAGTCTCAGGTGGTGTGATCGATGGGGGCGCGGTGCCGCGCAGCGAGGCGAGATAGGAAAGGAGTGCCAGGATGTCCTCATCCGAGAGGGTCTCCGGTGAGAGTGGATACATCGCTGTGCGAAGATGCCCGTGTCGAATGATCTCGAATCGTTGTGTGTCGGTGGTTAATGTCAGGGCCTTCGGCTGTCTCAGGTCCGGAGGGGTCGGACTGAGCCGCTCAATATTCTCCCGGGTGTGCGGGCTGAGCTGAGGGGGCAACTGGTGTTTCCGGCCGTCGATCCCATGACAGGTTGAACAAAGGCCCGTGCCGTTAAAGATGATCCGGCCCTGTTCCGCAGCTGTCGGCCGGTCGACCGTTTGAGGCTGGGCTGGAGCGCCTGCCCAGAGGCATGATCCGGCAAGAATGACGGACGCGAGCCACAGACCAGCGGTAACGGCCGCGCCACGGGTCTGTAGGGGATGCGAGGATATGCGGGAGGAAGGCCGCATGGTTGTGCTTCCGGTCTGGGCCTCTTCGATCAGATGTTTCATCATAGACGATTGGGAAGGCACGATGCCATGCTCGTGTCAGACGATGGGCGGTGGGCCGCAATTGGTCGTGGGGGCTGGCACTTCCGGCTGTATGCCCGGTAGAATACCGGCTCACAGAGGGGTATATGATCCATACGGCGATGAACATGGTCGACCATAGCCACTGCCTCGCGCTCTCCGGTTGTTTTCGCGGCAAACTTTGCGAGCAACTGATGAATCGGCCCGGCCAGCGGGTGCCGAAGGGCAGTCGGATCTACGGCCTCGGCGATGCGGCGCAGAGTGTCTTCTTTCTCCGCCAGGGGTTCGTCAAACTCACATCCCTCACCGAGGATGGGCGTGAATTGATTTTGCGTCTGCACCAGGCCGGAGAGGTGTTCGGCGATCTCTGCCATTGCACCGGTGAACGCCGGGAGCAGGCCGTGGCGATGGAAGAGAGCGAGATCGTGGAGCTGAGTTTCGATGAGTTTATCGCCCATTTGCAGAACAATCGTCCGGCATTTCTCCTCTTTCTCTCCAATGTGGCGCAGCAGTTGTCCGCGGCCTACGATCAGATCCAGACCCTCTCCTTCAATAGCGCGATGGAACGGCTGGTGCGGACGTTGAGTCGGCTGGCCGATGAATTCGGCGAACCAGACGGCGAATGGATTCGTCTGACCCATTATTTTCGCCAGGATGATCTGGCGCAGATGATCGGCGCCCGCCGCGAGGTGGTGTCGACCCTCCTGAACCAGTTGCGCGAGCAAGGGCTCATCACCTATGCGCGGAAAGACGGGCTATTGCTTCGTCGCGCAGGCCTCGATCAGTTTCTGGGCTCTGCCGAAAAGTCCTCGGCCACGCTCCATCGATCCAATCTCTGACGGCGAACCGCACCAACCTCAGGTTACAAACTTGTACAACGGGCCTCAACCAGGGCTCTTCTCACCGCATGCCCTGACTGGTCTGGCGACGCCCTCCCACGGTTCTCCTCCCCCACTGTTACCGCGCTAACTTACAGCTTCGCTCCCGTTGCGTATCTTTGCCCATCGTTGCACCTGCCGGCCTTGGCCGAAGCCGGCGGCTCCCTTCATGGTTGCCGAAGGAAGGCAACGCCGGAGTCCGGCTGTGTGCTCAACGGAAGGGCGTGTCTGTCTAATCAAAAGGAGATGTCTTATGCGTCACGTGATTCGTGCCTGCTCTGTGGTTGTGCTGATGATGCTGTCCCCGATGGCCTGTGCGCATAGCGCCGACTCACCGGCAGCAACCGGGGAACAGAAGATGACCGCCAACCCCATCAAAGTGGCGGAGACGAAGGCCGTGCTTCGCGATCTCTGGCTGGGCCACATTCTGTCGATTCGGAACGTGGCGGTGGCGACGATGGATCAGAACGCCGCGGCGCGAAGTGCAGCCGAAGCGGGAGTGGTGGCCAACGCCGAGCAGATCGCCCGGTCGATCGAGCCGTTCTACGGGAAGCCGGCTGCGGATAAACTCTTCAGCCTGCTGGCCGGGCACTACGAAGGCATCCGGGAACATCTGGACGCGACCGTGGCAGGGTCGACGAGCCAGCAGGACGCGGCGGTCAAGGCGCTCACTGCGAACGCGGCTGAGATCTCGTCATTCCTCAGCGGAGCCAATCCCAATCTGCCGAAGGACACGGTGATGGGGTTGTTGATGGCTCATGCCGCCCACCATCTCACGCAGTTTCAGCAATTGAAGGAGGCCGACTATGCGCGGGAAGCAGAGACCTGGAAGGGGATGAAGCAGCACATCTACCTGGTGGCCGATGCCCTCACGCAGGCGCTGGCAGCCCAGTTCCCGGCTCAGTTCTGAGCTATACCGGAGGGGGCGGCCGTCATGCCGCCTCCTCCCTGCACGCGCAAGGCACGCAGTGGCTCATTCTGCGACAGCGCCATGGCCGTGGCTTTTCCGGGATCCGATCATGCACTTGTGCTTGAAAAGCGAATCGGCGCTTTACTACAGTGCGCACTCCGAAAGTTGAACATCACCAGAGGAGGAGTTATGCGCAGGTTTCGTGAATGGGGCACGTGGGTAGGAGCATCGGTAGTGGCGATCGTGTTGAGTGCGATCCCTATCGGATCTCAGGCCGCCGATTGGGTGCATGAGGGTATGGCTGACGAAGGCAAGATGACGTTCGGGTTCCGGGTGGGCCCGAGTTTTGTGACGCAGAGTTCCGGGCTGTCCACGACTGGTCCGGCGCTCAACTTTCAGGGCATGTACGGGATCAATACATGGTTCCGCTTCGGGATGATGCTCGAGTGGGAAAACCATAGCGTTGATTCACCCCGAAACGGATCGCTCAATACGATCACCCTGTTGCCGGTGAATCTCGAATATCGTCCGGGACATTTCGGCTCGCTGATTCCGTATGTCACCAGCGGTATCGGCGTGAACATCAACACCAAAGATCAGGCGGATTCGTTTGCCTGGCGGTTCGGCGCCGGTCTCGACTATCCCATGACCAATCTGTTTCAGGGCGCGCCGAAAGGCCTCATGCTGAACATGGAAGCCGCCTGGAAGCGCAACTCCGCCGACGGTGACGGTTCCACGATGGGCCTCCTCTTCGGGGTGCGCCACACCTTCTAGCCCCGACCTCGCACGGTTCAGTAAGTCCTCGAACGGACAAACGCCATACCCGGGCGGTCAGCGACGGCTCAGCCGTTGCTGGCTGCCTAGGAATCTGTCCGAGTCTGCCATTCTGCTGCGGCACACGTTCTGCCGTCACGACTGCGCTCATGTGAGGGGTGCGTGAAAGGCGCCGGACGAGGATGTCCTGTTTGGCGTGTAGGGGGCAGTGTAGTGAGCCACGGCTGGAGTCTTCTCGCGATCAGCCGCCGGCGGGCTTGTGCCGAAGATATTCGCGAAGGAGATCCCGCCAGGTGATGATCCCTTCGAGAAGCCCTGTCGTTGTGATGACGGGGAGGCAGGACACGCGATGCTCAAGCAGCAGTCGGGCTGCGGCTTCCACGGTCGTGTCGGCTGTGGCCGTGATCAGTTTTCGGCTCATGATTTGGTGGACGCGTTTATTAAGCGTCGCCCGGTCACGATCGGTTTCGGACAATGTCCCGATGTGTGGGCTTACGGCCTTGAGCAGGTCCCGATCTGAAATAATGCCGAGCAATTCCCGACCCTGTACGACCAGCAGGTGATGGAAATGATGTTCATTGAAGAGCTCTCGGGCTCGATCGAGGGAGTCGTCCAGGGCGACGGTGACGGCTCGTGTCGACATGATGGCACGAATCGTCGGTTCCTCGGCGATGTCGGCGAGGATTGCCGGGAGAGGCCTTTGAGGGGATGTGTCGGTGTCTGGGGGGGACATGGACGGACCTCGTGGACGGTCGCGGAACGCGTGTTGCGCTCTGCGTTCTCGCTCTGGTCCCCTTATCGGCGGCCGGGAAACCATTCTTGAGGAACAGTGGAACGGCCTGCGCAGGGGCTGGACGGTCGAATCAAATAGCCGATCATGAATGACCAGTGGGCGGTGCGCCCCACCTCGACTTCTCGCTTCTTGAACCGACTTTTGCCGCCCTCCTGTTTCATTCGGCTGCAATGTGTTATAAGCTGTCTGTTTCTCTAGCCGGATACCCCTGCCCAATTGCGGGTGTGTCATCGAATTAATCCAGACCTTGCCGGATCGTACGATCGTCAGACCGTCAATTCCGAAGGCATGCACAGGAGGGACTGAAGCAGGATGAGCAAGAAGGAAATCGATGCGGCACGGCGACTGATGAGCCTGATGTTCAAAGCGCATCCCTGGCACGGGGTGTCGATGGGGGACCAGTCCCCGGATTTGGTGACGGCCTATATCGAGATCGTGCCCAGTGATACGGTGAAGTATGAGGTGGATAAGGCCACCGGCTTCCTCAAGGTCGACCGTCCTCAGCGGTTCTCGAATTTTTGCCCCGTGTATTACGGGCTCATCCCTCAGACCTATTGCGGTGAGCGGGTGGCGAAGTTGTTCGGTGCGCGCGCCGGTCGGCCGGACATGATCGGCGACGGCGATCCTCTCGATATCTGTGTGCTCACTGAGAAGGCGATCCCGCACAGCGATATTCTGCTCACGGCCCGGCCGATCGGGGGGTTCAGCATGGCGGACGGCGGGGAAGCGGACGACAAGATCATCGCGGTGATGCGGGATGATGCCGTCTATGGTACGTTGACTGATCTCAAAGAATGCCCCATGACGCTGCTCGACCGGTTGCAGCACTATTTCCTGACCTACAAGCAGGCGCCGGGCTCCACTCAGCATAACAAGGTGGAGATTACGAGCATGTATGGCCGCGACGAAGCCATCAACGTCATCCACGCCAGCCACGACGACTACAAAGAGAAGTTCCCCGAGTTGGAATTTATGTGGCCCCCCAGCATGAATAGCTAGGACGACCAAGAAAGGTTTAGCCCCTCCTCATGAAACACACCACCACGACGCCATCGCCGACGGAACCGGCCGCCAAGGGATTCTCACCCGGTTTTGCCGCGCTTGGATTAGAAGCCTCGCTGTTAACCACCCTTGAGGCGCTGGGCTACGAAGAGCCGACCCCGATTCAACGTGAAGCCATTCCTCCGTTGCTGGAGGGGCGAGATCTGTTGGGGCAAGCCGCCACCGGTACTGGCAAAACGGCGGCGTTTGCCTTGCCGCTCCTGCAGCGCATTGCCCATGGGCCGCGGCAACGTCCTACGGCGTTGGTGTTGGTGCCTACGCGGGAGCTGGCCGTACAGGTCAGCGAGGCAGTACAGCGATACGGCAAGGAGTTGCGCATCGGTGTCCTGGCGATCTACGGCGGTCAGGCGATGGGCCCCCAGCTCCAGGCGCTCAGGCGAGGGGTGGAAGTGATCGTGGCGACGCCGGGTCGGGCGTTGGATCATCTTCGCCGCAAGACCTTAAAGTTGGCCGACTTGCAGGTGGTGGTGTTGGATGAGGCCGACGAAATGCTCGACATGGGCTTCGCCGACGACCTCGACGCCATTCTTGAGGAAACCCCGGCGACCAAGCAAACCGCATTATTCTCGGCGACGATGCCGCCGCGCATTGCGTCTATCGCGCGCCGGCACTTGAAGAATCCCATCGACGTCACGATTGCCCGCGAGCCGGTGAAAGCCGGTGCCGCGCCGCGTGTACAGCAGACCGCCTATGTGGTGACCCGCCCGTATAAGGTTGCGGCGCTGGCCCGCGTGCTGGATATCGGCACCCCCAAGTCGACCCTCGTGTTTTGCCGGACCCGTTTGGAGGTCGATGAGGTGACGGCGGCGTTGAACGGTCGCGGGTATCGGGCTGAGGCGATTCACGGCGGGATGAGCCAGGTACAGCGCGATCGCGTCATGCAGGCATTTCGCTCCGGACAAACCGAACTCCTCGTTGCCACCGATGTGGCCGCGCGGGGATTGGATATTCCGTCGGTGTCTCATGTGATCAATTACGATCTGCCTTCGTCGCTGGAAGTGTACGTGCATCGGATCGGCCGGACCGGCCGCGCCGGTCGCGAAGGGACGGCAATCACGATCATCGAGCCGCGCGAGCAGCGGTTGTTGCGTGCGGTTGAGCAACATACCAAGGCGAGAATCACGCTTGCGCCGGTCCCGTCGCTAGGGGATTTGCTGGCGAAACGGTTGGAACGAACCAAGGCGTCGATTGAGGCAACATTGGAGGCGGGCGGACTCGAAGATTTTCGTCGCGTCGTCGATGCCCTGGCTGCCTCGGCTGATCCTGCGGATGTTGCCGCAGCGGCGATCAAGCTGGTGTACGGTTCGCATGGTGGTGATCAAGCCGACGAGGAAATTCCGGCAGTGCCGGTCAGAGCGCCCGAGCCGTACCGGGCCTCACGCCCTTCCTACGGATCATCGGCTCCCCAGTCGGGAGACCGCGGGCGCGCGCCGCGAGGCGGGCCAGGACGAGGCGGACGAGCTGCCGGCACCGTGCGGGTCTACGTCGGGGCCGGGCGGGCGGCAGGAATCCGACCCGGTGATCTTGTCGGGGCGATCGCGAATGAAGCCGGGGTGCCGTCGCGCCTAATCGGGGCTATCGAAGTGGAGGAGCGATTCTCCCTGGTCGATGTGCCGGAGGAAGCCGCCCGCCAAATCATCGAGGCCTTGGGGCGGGCGCGGATCAAGGGACAGAAAGTGCCGGTCAGAGTCTTCAGGGACTGAGACGGGCAGAGGCATCGACGGGTTGCAGCAAGAGGGTTCGGCGTCGGCGTGTGACGAAGGCACTGAATCCGTTGGCGTACCCTTCGGCAAGAGTTGCGCACGAAGGCTCGCGTGCCGCGAGTCGGGGTTCAGCTCTTCGAATCCGCCGAGGCTCATGCTCTCTGCCGGCTGGGTGGAGATGGTAGTCTCCCCTCGGTCAGATCGGTCTTGGCCCTTGTTGCCCGGCAGGTTTTGCGCTACCATTCCGCACAGATATGATGTGTCTCTCCCATGCCGGTGCCGGCTGCCTCCTCACCGTGAGGCTCTGTCGGTAGCGTGTGCGCCACACCTCATCTTCATCGTCATGATAGGTTGATCGTCCCCGTGGAACCCCCCGGTTGCGGACCGCTGTTGATGAGAACTCAACGACGTGCGCAGGGGTTGGAATGGGAGGCGGGACGGAACTGGAACGACGCAACGACTTGCGTCACGCAAGGAGACGGACGAGCCCGGTATTGAGATGGCGGTGACCCTCGCCCCCTGGAACGCAGTACTTCGTGATTGGCAGACTCGGGCCGTGGCCGATGTGTTGGCGAACCCGCGCGAAGACTATCTCGTGACCGCCACACCGGCGGCGGGGAAAACCCGCTTTGCGCTTCGGATTGCCCATCATTATCTGGCCGCCCGTGCCGCCGGTCGTGTCGTGGTGGTGTGCCCGACGAACCACCTGCGGACGCAGTGGGCCTCAGCCGCCGGACAGGTCGGCATTCAACTCGATCCGGCCTTGTCGAACGACCAGGCGTTCGAAGCACGGGACTATCACGGCGCAGTGGTGACCTATCAACAGGTCTGTTTGGCGCCGGAGGTCTTTCGCCGCGCCTGCCGCAGTCGCAAGACTCTGGTCATCCTGGACGAGTTACACCATGCCGGAGACGGGAAGGATTGGGGCAAGGCCCTGCGGGAATCATTCGCGGAGGCCGTCTTTCGCCTCGCCTTGTCCGGCACGCCCTTTCGGTCCGATAACAATCCCATTCCGTATGTGCGCTACGAACAGGGTGAGAGTCAGGCCGACTTCACCTATGGCTATTCCCACTCCATCCGTGACGGGGTATGTCGGCCGATTCTTTTCCCGAGTTACGAAGGGGAATTGACCTGGTTGTCCGACGGACGGGAACATCGGGCCACATTCGAGGACGGGTTGACGTTCGAGCGCCAGCGGGAGCGCCTCAAGACCGCCTTGCTCCAGGAGACCTGGCTGGGGCCGGTGTTGAGCGATGCCCATGCCGAATTGCAGCGTCTGCGGAAGCAGGAGCAGGCGGATGCGGGCGGCCTGATCGTGACCATGAATCAGGACCATGCGCGGCAGGTGGCCGAGCTGGTGTATCGGCTCACGGGCCAGCGCGCGCTGGTCGCCGTCTCCGACGATCCCTCTGCCTCGAAAACGATCGAAACGTTTGCCCATCACAAAACGCAGCAATGGCTGGTGGCCGTGAACATGGTGAGTGAAGGGGTCGATATTCCGCGTTTGCGCGTCGGCGTCTACGCCACCAATGTCTTGACCGAGATGTACTTTCGCCAGGTCGTCGGGCGTTTTGTGCGGATGCAGGAGAAGGTCCCGAAACCTCAGCGGGCCTGGCTCTATCTGCCCAAAGATGCCACGCTGGTCCACTATGCGAAGCGCATCAAGGTTGAGCGCGATCATGTGCTCGAAGACATCATGCCGTCCGTGCAGCGGACGCTCTTCGGGACTGCCGCGACCTCATTGAAAGAATATATTCCGCTCAACGGCGTGGCCCGGCTCGATGCCTTGATCGGGGCTGAGGAGGGAGAGCCGCCCGGTGAGGGCAAGGCGCAATCGGAACCGGCGGTGGCGCTACACGACCAGAAGAACAGCTTGCGGGATAAACATCGGCTGCTCGTCGGTGCCGTGGCTCGAAAGTGCGGGGTGGATCACCGACAGCTCAATGCGGAGCTCATCAAACGGACCGGGGGACGAGTCGATCAGGCCACGATTCCACAGTTGGAGCGGCGCATTGCCCTGCTCGAAAAATGGCGCGATTCCGGGTTCGACAAAAAGCGGTAAGTCCGGTTGAGGTATGGATGCGAAGCGGCCCCCTCGCGGGTGGGCGATGTTCTCGCTGAAGAATGGAACAGAAAGGAAACCATGGTGGATACCAGAGTGAAGCCAACGGTGCGAAAGTCTTCGAAAAAGGGCCCCACGCAGACCGCGAATTCGTCGGCGAGGAAGAAAGCCGCTCCTGCGCGGCGCAGCCGGTCTACCCGCTCGAAACGGCCGGGAGTGGCCGTCGTGGTTCTGTCAGGATCGACGCCGCTCCGTCGGAACAAAGCGGCGGAATTGGTGGCGGAAGAGCTGAAGCTGGATCTGTCAAAGGTAGATCTCTCGTCCGTGGTGAGTCGGCGGGAAGGGGAATCGGAGAAGAATATCAATCGGGTCTTCGACGACGCAGAGCGCAGCGGCTCGATCCTGTTTTTCGACGGGGCGGATGCCTTATTTGGTACGCGCCGAGGAAGTGCGAGTCAGTATGCGGATGCCGGAGCAGCCCACCTGCTCCAGCGCATCGAGGACCATCAGGGGCTCGTTATTCTGACGACCAATGGAAAGAGCCGCATTGATCAAGCCTTGTCGAAGCAGGCACGGGTGTCGGTGATGGTTGGCATTAAGGCCCGCAAGCCGAGGCGGCCCAAGACGACGCGTTGAGCAGCGGGTCAGCCTCGATCTACTCCGTCTCTTCGCTGGCCTCCAGGCATTTCGTGCATTGCTCCAGATCAGGCACGCCATGGGCGCTGCAGAATGGTCGATGGCACAAGGCGCAGACCATATAGGTCATCTTGATTCGATCGTCTGCTTCGCAACAGTAACAATTTTTTGCAGTTCGTGCCTTGGGCATGGTCCTTCTCCTCGAAACCTGTAGCGGCCTCATTGGGTATCGTGTCTGTCTGACGAACCGCTCGCCGATGGCGTCGGTGCGCTGCCGTCCGATCCGCGCCGTTCATCTGGACGGCGGGCGAGGGAACGACTCTCTGTTCACTCTGTGAGCGGGCAAGGCACCCAGGCCGAGTTAGCCTGAGGCGCTAAGGGCAGCAAGAGGTGTGATCGTGCTCGCGGTCATTTCCCCAGAAGCGGCTCGTGGCGCCTCTGGTCCGTTGACTCGTTATACCACATTTGTGGGTGGTCGTGGTGCCGTGCGGTGAGTGACCTCTCCAGGTGTTCAGGTGTCCGGTGAAATTCTTGTTTGAGAGGCCTTCTGCAAGGCGCGGTGGATGGTGTCAGCCGCCACACGGTTCCCCTCAGCTGTCCAATGGGTGTCGTCTGCAAGGTAGGTTGGAATGCCGGCGCGTGATGCGGCTTTCAACGCGGGCGTCAGGTCGACATACTCAATGTGCGGATCCGCTTCCTCCAACAGCCGTTGCAAGTGAGTGGGAAGATCGCTGACGTGCCATTGGCGAACTGCGGTTGCCGCCAAAGAGACGTTGTGGAGATCATGGTAGACGCGGAATTTTTCCGGCACAAATGCCACAAGGAAGCGGATGCCCTGCTCATGGCACAGTTGCGCGGCTTGGATCATCGGCGCGACGGCCTTATGGAGCGCGCGGGGCGAGATCGGACCGACTTCGGTGGACGCGAAAAATACCGTGGTGGTTCTGCGCGCAGCGTCGAGGAATTCGGCCCTGAACTCCGTCAAGGACTGATCCGGTGTGCAGGGTTGTTTCGAGCGGAGGAGGAGGGCCGAGACGTTTCTGGTCAATGAGCGGAACCAGAAATCCTGCCAGAAGTCCTGCCACGGGGCGATGCCGAGCCTCGGCGTCGTGCTGCCGGGTGTCCAGTATTTCTCCGCATCCGAAAAATCATTACCCTCGAAGAATGCCCAGACGACGGTTTTGGGTTTGAGTGGGAGGCCGAATCGCCGCAGGACGGCCAGTTCCTGTTGAGGCCCATATCCTGAATGTCCCAGGTTGGCCACGGACATGCCTTGCAACTTGCTCAGGTGAGTCGTGAGCAAATGCTCGTCGGACATCAAGTAACCCTCAACGTACGAGTCTCCGATGACCACGACCTCAGCCGTTTCAAGGTCTTGGGCATTGCGGAATCCATTGCGATCATAGCGGATGACTACCGTTCGGGACGGATCGGGAGGCATGCAGAGTGCTCGTCCGATGTTCCCCTGGTATGGCGCTTCGAATTGGTAATGGGGATCGTGCCGCCACAACAGTTCACTGTCAAAGCGTCGTCCCGTCAGGCTCAGGGCCGTGCCGGATTCGTATGATCCGAACAGGGCTCGATAATCAATGAGGCGGAAGAGGGTGGCGCCTTCCGCGAGTATCCAGCAAAAGATGAGCGTGCCTGTTGTGAGGAGGAAGCGGAGACCTGTTTCCTGAAGCGGCCCCCGCGCGAACATCCCATACAATGCCCAACCCAGCAGATAGGCCGAGAGCGCGTTGTCGAGGAGGTGCCGGACGCTGGTGACTCCCGTGAGGAACAGCAGTCCAAATCCCGCAAGAAACACGATACGTGTCGAGGAGACGATGGCTCCCTTGCGATCGGCAGGTCTGATGATTACACGGCGTTTCATGGTGTCACCTGATGAGGTGTGCGCCTGGTGATGTCCGGATTCGTGAATGGGCCGGCTAGCTGTCTGTCAAGCAATTCAGTGTGAGTGTCCAGTGATACTGGACACTCACGCTGTTGTCAATAAGAGATCGGCCCGGATTGCCGACGGCCCTGCGGTGGGAGCCGAGACGAATGGCCTTGTCGGCCATCTTGATGAAGTGAGGCTCATCGATGCGCGGGTGTCACGTCTCACGCACGAGACACCGGATACGTGAGCAGCAGTTCTAGGATTGGTCGTGGTCTGACCGGGGGCGCCTCGACGTGTGGTGGGCGACCGGCCATTGATCTGTGGGTGCGGTGGTGCTGCTGTCTTGGGCGAAGTGGGAGTGCCGATGGGGTGTGATTGTCAGCTGTCCAGGCCGGTGACCTCTTCACGAAGCAGAAACTTGATGGAGGGGTTCGATTTGATGCAATAGGCCAGCAGATGTTCGGTGGTAAATAACATGACGCCGCGGCCTTGTTGATCGACCAGCCGAACGGTGTCGGAGGGCCAATAGACCGCGGAGATCGCCCCAGGATCACCGACGATCCAGCGGGCCATGGTATGGGGCATGCGCTCGACGGTGGTTTTGACGCCGTATTCGTGCTCCAGGCGGGACATGACGACGTCGAACTGCAGTTCACCCACCGCGGCCAGCACCGGTTCGCGACGTACATGGTCCGGCGAGTAGAAAATCTGCATGACCCCTTCTTCTTCCAGCTGCTTGAGTCCCTTTTGGAACTGTTTGTGCTTGGAAATGTCCTGTGTTCGCAGGAGGCCGAAACATTCCGGCGGAAAGTGCGGAATGGGATCGAAGGTCACCGTTGGATCGGAGGTCAGTGTATCGCCGATGGTGAACAGGCCGGGATTAACCAAACCCACCACGTCGCCGGGGTACGCTTCATCGATCGTTTCACGGTCACGGCCGAAGAGCCGGTGGGGACGCGTCATCCGGATCTTGCGGCCCAGTCGGGCGTGGTGCACCATCATGTCTTTTTCAAATCGGCCGGAACAGATGCGGAGGAACGCCATACGGTCACGATGTTGCGGGTCCATGTTTGCCTGGATCTTGAACACGAAGCCGGAGAACGCATCGTCGGTCGGTTGAATCTGTCCCTGGGCCGTGTGGCGCGGCCCGGGGGGCGGCGCCAGCGTGGTAAAGGCATCCAGAAATGGCCCGACGCCGAAGTTCGTCAACGCGCTGCCGAAAAATACCGGAGTCAGCTCCCCGGCGAGAAACCGGTCTCGATCAAACGAGGTGCCTGCGCCTGTCAGTAAGCCGATTTCTTCCTGCAACGGCTCGTAGGCGTCGCCGAGAGTTTCCGCCAGTTTCGGATTGGGGAAGGCCTCCACGGTCATGGGGGCGCGTCGCTGGTTGTGGGTGGTGCGCTGGAAGAAGAGCACCTGACGTTGTTGAAAATCGTAGACGCCCTGAAAGCCGGCCCCTTCCCCGATCGGCCAATTAAACGGAACTGCCGTCATGCCCAACGTGCGCTCGATCTCATCGAGCAGATCGAAGGGGTGGCGTCCGGGTTGGTCCATTTTGTTGATGAAGGTCAGGATCGGAATCCCGCGTTTGCGACACACGGCAAACAACTTCTTCGTTTGAGGTTCGATACCCTTGGCGCCGTCCAGCACCATGACGGCGCTATCTACCGCCATGAGGGTCCGATAGGTGTCTTCGCTGAAGTCCTGGTGCCCCGGCGTATCGAGCAAATTGATCCTCGCGCCCTGATAGTCGAACTGCAACATCGTGGACGTAATCGAGATACCGCGCGCCTGCTCCAGTTCCATCCAGTCTGATTTGGCCTGGCGTTGGGTGGAGCGGGCTTGCACGGCTCCGGCCAGGTGTACGGCTCCGGCGTAGAGGAGCAATTTCTCGGTCAACGTCGTCTTTCCGGCGTCGGGGTGGGAAATGATGGCAAACGTGCGCCGCCGCGAGATTTCTCGTCGCAGTTCGTCGGATGCGGACTTTTCAACCGGCAGGGACATAGATGGTCTCTTGGTGAATGAGAGCGGCCAACGGGGCAGGGGCGGTCTGGCCTTCTGACGTGGCCTAATGGCAACTCTTCCTTGTATCAGTCGGAGCGGGGTGTCGGCAAGGAGGGGGAGGGGGGACGGGCAGCCTGGTGTTCCCGGAAGACACTGCCGGCGCACGCAATCGTGATGCTCGTGATTCCTTGCATCGCGTACCTCGCGGCGTAGGAAAGTCTTTGTTAGGTGCGTGCAATTTGGGGCCCACCCAGGGCGCAGCCTGGGTGGGTAGATGGGAGCGCGGAGATCGAAAGGAATGCTTGGGGCGTAGAGAGCAGACCGTTATTTGCCCAGCGGATTGGCCAACGCTCCCTTGGCGCCCTCCTTGATCTCTTTGACGTCTCCCTTGACCTGACCGACGCCCTGCTTGGTCTTGTCGAGGTCCAGCTTCTTGGCGTCTTCTTTCGTTTGGGTCGCATCGGTTTTGAGTTTGCCTGTGGCTTCCGTCAGCGACTTGCCCGTGCCCTTCATCGCCTCTTTGCCTTCGGCTACGAGGCCGTCGGCATAGACTACTGGCGCAAACGTGGGGACCGTGCTTGTGCCCAGTCCGACGATGACCGCAACTGCAATAAGCAACGACGTCTTCATGTCAGCCCTCCTTGGGTTAAGTAGGGAAGCCCTCACTGCGCCACCCTTGCGATGAAACTGCAGCTGTACTATAGCAGCCCTAGGGTTTTGTTGCGTCATGGTTTGTGGGCTAGCGGTGATCCCCGTGACGTCGGCCCGTCACAATGCGATGGAGCAAAAATTAGGTGGGGAACTAGCCTGGTGGCCACCGTTTAGCATCACAGCGTGACCGGCGGTTGGTCGCATGGGCGGGCGTGGCTTCGGATCTCGATGGACTAACAGTCTTGACGGGAAGGGATGCGTATGGGCGGTGGTTGCAGCCCTCCTTCGGTGTTTCTCCCTATCGGCTCCCGCATATGTGGTGTGCCCACACGCAGACAGGCCTTGAGTCGGGTCCGATTCGAGGGGGCACTGAGTCTCACGCTTCGCTGAAATGACTTTCGGGGTGGCGGCGGGGTATGCTCCCGCATGGTCCACGTTCCTCCCATCGCCCATCCCCGCGATCCCTTGCATGGCATCACGCTGGAGACTATCGTGACCACTCTGGTCGAACGCCACGGCTGGGCTGAACTCGGCCGTCGTTTGCCGGTGCGGTGCTTTCTGCATAATCCCAGCGTCAAATCCAGCCTCACGTTTCTTCGCAAGACGCCCTGGGCGCGGGAGCGGGTGGAGGGCATGTATATCGCGGAGTTGCCCTGATTCTGAGCCGTCGGCTTCGACCGCTTACGTGCATCTTCAATCCGATCGCTTCATACGAGGACATCACACCGACATGGCCCCGAACGCGACGATTTTCAAAGCCGTCCTCCATATTGCGGACGTCGACCGCAATTATTACGAAGACCATACGCTCACGCTCGCCCGTCATCCGTCCGAAACCGACGAGCGGATGATGACGCGCGTGTTGGCGTTTGCGTTGCACGCGCATGAAGCCTTGTCGTTCGGCCGCGGGATCGGCACAGAAGACGAACCGGCCCTGTGGCAGAAAGATTTGACCGGGCTGATTGAATGGTGGATCGAGGTGGGGCTGCCGGATGAACGGGTGCTGCGCCAGGCCTGTGGTCGAGCCAAACAGGTGTGCGTCTATACCTATGGCGGCCGCCCCGCGGGCCAGTGGTGGAAAGAGAATGTGGCGGCCCTCGAGCGATTGAACAACCTCACGGTGATGAACCTTTCGCCGGAAGGGAGCCGGGCTTTGGCCGGCCTCTCACAGCGTCAGATGGAGTTGCACTGCACGATCCAAGACGGGCAGGTGTTGATCGGCGATGGGATACAAGCGGCCCAGATCGAATTGGCGACCTGGAAAGCGGCGATTACGGCGCGGTGAATGAGGCAGGGTGATCCGGATTCGGGCCAGGTCCGAGGCGAGGATGTGACGGGATGAAACAGAAGACGCGTATTCCTATCGATGGTGAGCCGGTCGTGTGGAAGAGTCCGTTTGCGGTGTTGAAACAGATGGACCTGCCGCAGGCTGCGCAGGGAGACACGATAGATCGTCCCAAAGAGGCCGCGCGTGAGCAGGTCACACATCGCGGCCGGGTGGATATCATCCGGCAGACGGCGCATCGGGGTGGCAAGACGGTCACACTGATCACGGGATTCGTCGGTGTCAGCCAAGCCGAAAAAGAACAACTGGCCAAGGAAATGCAGAAGGCTTGCGGCGTCGGCGGGACGGTAAAGGAAGGGCGCATTGAGATTCAAGGAGACCGGCGTGATGACGTCGCCCGTATCTTGAGCAAAGCCGGATTCCGGCCGGTGTTTGCCGGTGGGTGACGGCGATGGCTGAACCGCTCAAGAATAGTTTCGGCGCGGATGTGCCGCGCACCATTGCGCGAACGATTGCCGCCGTATCTCCTCGATTCAATGAGAAGGCGTTCGTGCAGTCGGTGCTGGAGGGGTATGACGATCTAGCATTGATGCCGCGCGCCTGGAAGATCGCACATGCGTTACGACGGTACTTGCCGGGTGACTATGAACAGGCTCTTGCGATCCTTCTGGCCTCGCTCGACCGGCAATCGAAGCGAACGGCCATTTCGGGCATGGGCGCCTTTGTGTTTCTTCCCCACGTGTTCTTCGTGGCTGAATACGGATTGGACCATTTCGAGGCGTCCATGCGCGCGCAATATCTGCTGACGCAACGGTTCACGGCGGAATTCAGTATTCGCCGCTATCTCGAACGGCACCAGGCGGCAACCTTGGCTCGCCTGGCTGAGTGGACGACCGATCCCAGTGAAGATGTGCGACGCCTGGTTTCCGAGGGCACAAGGCCACGATTGCCATGGGCGCCGAGACTGCGCGCCTTCCAAGATGATCCACGGCCCGTGCTGGCCCTGTTGGAGCGGTTGAAAGACGATGTGTCGCTCTACGTGCGCCGCAGTGTGGCCAACAGTCTCAATGACATCGGAAAAGACCATCCCGACGTGCTGGTAGAGACGGCTACAAGGTGGCTGGAGCATGCAACGGAGGAACGCCGCTGGATCATTCGCCATGCCTTGCGGTCGGCGGTCAAGCGGGGAGAAGCAGGGGCGCTCCGTGTCCTGGGCTTCGGCGACAAGGCGGTAGTGGCAGTGGAGAAGGTGCGCATCACGCCGTCACGGCCTCCGATCGGGTCGTCAGTGCGCATTATGTGCGAGGTGGCGAGCCAGGCGTCCGGGGTCCAACGGGTGTTGGTCGATTTACGCGTGCACTATGTCAAGGCGAACGGCAAGCAGAGCCCGAAGGTGTTCAAGTTGAAGACGGTGGAACTCGCGCCAAAGCACACCATCGCCTTCAGCAAGACGTTGGCGCTGACGCAATTGACCACTCGCACGCACTACCCTGGCCTGCACCGGATTGAGCTGCTCGTGAACGGCCACGCCTATCCGCTGGGCGCATTTCATGTTACGGCAGGGTCATCGGCAGACGATTGCTAGGCGGCGACTTTCCTCGGATCCAATGTCTGTCCCGTCATGGTGCCTTCCACGCTGGCCAGATAGGCCTGCGCCACTTGATCCGCGGGAATGCCGATGGATGGATCCATTCCTCTGGCAATCAGTGTTTCCGTGACCCAAGGCGGGCTGACGACATTCACGCGCTGGCCGCGTGGTAAATCGATGGCGGCGGCGCGGACAAATCCTTCCAATCCGGCATTGGCCATGCTGATGGCGCAGCTGCCTTTCATGGGTTCCTGGCTGAGCACGCCGCTGGTGAGCGTGAAGGAGCCATGGTTGGTCACGAACGGTTTGCCGATGCGGATCAGATTGGCCTGCCCCATCAGTTTGTTCTTCAGGCCGATGAAGTAGTCGTCATAGGTCAGGTCGTCCAGACTCGCGAACTTGGCGATGCCGGCGGTGCTCACCACGGCATCACAGGTGCCGACCGCTTTGAACAGGCTGGTGATAGAATCCGGCGCGGCCAGATCGACGTGAAACGTCCCGCGTGTGTGTCCCACCGTCACCACGTCATGACGTGTCGAGAGGAGCTTCACGACGGCTGTTCCGATGGTTCCTGTTCCTCCGATCACGATCACTCGCATGGCAGTTCTCCTTCGGTTGTGTGTGGCGCAGTGCAGGCACGGACTCCCTGGTCGTGCAGGGCGTGCCGTCTATTCCGGGCAGTCGATGACATACTGTGGTGTGGCCGACGGGTCGGTGGCGGGCTGGATGTGGCGGCAGGGCGGAATATCCGCTTGGAGCCGCCGCAGCAGCAACGCAAATTTCATATTGGGCGGTACCTCGCAGAGCCACACGTGCATGCCGGACGCCGGATCGTCGAAATGTCGCTGGACTGCGAATCCCGGCTTCTCCATGAAATAGGCGGAGAGAAAGCCGTTGATGGCCTGAACGGTCCAGGGATGGTCCTTGATATACCGGTACGTGAGTCGCAGTTCCACGACCTGATTCGCCTGTGCTGCATCCATGTCTGCTCCGCTCCTCTCGTGGTGACTGCGCACTGTATCAGGTTGTTGAGAACGGTCGCTAGCGCCGCTCTCCTCGCCATCCAGCCATTTAGAACATTGAGACCGTCGCGAAGATCTGTGTAAGGTACGGCATGGAGGGCGTCAAGACATGCTCACGGCGTACAATCAGGTGTCTATTCCCGCGTTCATGTATGGAACGGCGTGGAAAAAGGATGCGACAACAGAATTGGTGCAACAGGCCGTGGCCGCAGGGTTCACGGCGATCGATACGGCCAACCAGCTGATCCACTATCAAGAAGCCCTGGTCGGCGAGGCCTTGTTGGCGTTGGCGAAGCAGGGCACGGCGCGTGAGCGGCTGTTCTTGCAGACGAAATTTACGCCGGTCAACGGCCAAGACCATCGAACGCCCTACGATGCGCAGGCCGACCTCACCACCCAGGTGAAGCAATCGTTCGAGAGTTCGCTGGCGCATCTGCATACCGACTATCTCGATTCGTATGTGCTGCATGGCCCCTATGCCCGCCGCGGCTTGAGCGACGCGGATTGGGAAGTCTGGGCGGCGATCGAAAGTTTCTACGCGGCGGGGCACACAAAGATGATCGGCATCAGCAACGTGTCGGCTGATCAGCTCCGACTGCTCTGCGAGCGCGCCGCCCATAAACCCATGGTTGTACAGAATCGTTGCTACGCCGCGTTGGGGTGGGATCAGGACGTGCGGGACATCTGCCGGACACAGGGGATCATCTATCAGGGGTTCTCGTTGCTCACAGCCAACCGGGACATCTTCGCCGATCCTGAGCTTCGTGCCATGGCTGCCAAATACGGCATGGGCCTGGCGCAACTGGTGTTTCGCTTTGCGATGCAGGTTGGTATGTTGCCGTTGACCGGCACGACCAACCAACAGCATATGACCGAGGATCTCCGGTCCGATCAGTTCACCATTTCGACGGAGGATCTTCAGCGACTTGAAACGATCGGGATGTAGCAGACTGTCGGCACATTCCATGGTCTGACTCTATGGAAAGCCTGCATCAACTCGAAATCATTATCCTGCTGCTCGCGGTGGTGCTGGCCCTTACCACCATCGCGCAGAAGATCTGTATCCCGTACCCGATTTTTCTGGTGCTGGGCGGTCTGCTGTTGGGGTTGGTGCCTGGCTTGCCGACGGTGACGCTTCATCCGGACCTCGTGTTTCTGGTGTTTCTCCCCCCGATTCTCTGGGCGGCTGCCTATTTCACCTCGTTGCGGGAGTTCCGGCAGAACCTCAGGCCGATTTCCCTTCTGGCCGTCGGGCTGGTACTCGCGACGACCGGCGGGGTCGCAGCGGTGGCGCATGTCCTGTTACCCGGCATGGGTTGGGCGGAAGCCATCGCCCTGGGGGCCATCGTCTCGCCACCGGATGCCGTGTCGGCCACCGCTGTTGGAAAACGCCTGCGGATTCCACGTCGTGTCGTCACCATTCTGGAAGGAGAAAGTCTGGTCAACGACGCGACCGCTCTGGTGTTGTACCGGGCTGCCGTTGGCGCGGTGGTGAGCGGTTCGTTCCTGTTCGGCGGCACGGTCCTCAATTTTGTGTTCGCGGCGCTGGCGGCGCTGGCGATCGGCATCGGCGCGGCCTGGCTCACTCGCTGGGCGCTCTGCGCCACCGACGACGGATATACGCAAATCGGCGTGACGCTGCTTGTTCCGTATATCGCCTGGGTCATTGCCGAGTCGGTCCATGCATCCGCCGTGTTGGCTTGTGTGGCTGGCGGGATCACGATCCGCCAGTATTTCAGCGGCGCGGTGGCGCCGGCGACACGTCTGCAGGCCCGCGCCGTGTGGGAACTCGTTATCTTTATTCTCAATGGCGTGATCTTTATTTTAATCGGTCTGCAACTGGGAGCCCTCCGTGATGCCGTGCCCGCCGGGCAGTATGGTTCCGTTCTGTTGGCCGGTCTCATGGTGAGCGCAACGGCGATCGTCGTGCGATTTCTCTGGGTGCCCCTGGCGGCCCTTATCCCTCGATGGCTGAGCGCCTCCTTGCGCGCACGTGATCCCATGCCTCCATGGAAGGGGCTGTTTCTCATTTCCTGGACAGGCATGCGGGGCATCGTCACCTTAGCGGCCGCCTTGGCGCTTCCGCTGACGACGGGCTCTGGTGCGCCTTTTCCCTTCCGGTCGGAGATCATCCTGATCAGCTTTACGGTCATCCTCGTGACGTTGGTGCTGCAAGGACTGTCGCTCCCGCCGATCATCCGATGGTTACGCCTCGAAGAGGAGCATGAGCTCGAAGGAGAGGAACGCCTGGCTCGGCAGCATGCGGCGACGGCAGCCTTGAGTCGGCTGGATCAGGTCGTCACGGAAAACTGGGTGGCAACGGAGCAGATCGAACGGGTGCGATTGCGCTATCTGCGTCGATTGGAACATCTCACCCGGACGGGTCTGGACAACGATGACCCTGTCGATGGCAGCACAGAAACTATCCAGCGCCTGCACCATGAGGTGCTCACGGCCGAGCGGCTTGCCCTGATCGGGCTTCGAGACAATGGCACGATCAGCGACGAAGTGTTGCATCAGTTGGAACAGGAACTGGATGTCGCTGCGCTGCACCAGGGCGTCGGTGAGCGTCGGGCGGGAAGGAGCAAACGCTAGAAGATCGTAAATCAGTTAGGCTTGTGAGCGAATCTCCGCCGCTCGAGCCCGCCCCGCCTCTGTCGTATGACCTCCTCGCCATGCGAATGTGTCTTCGACGAAGACCGACAGGCATCGCTGCCTCGTCAGAAATATTGCGTGATCCCCATTTGAATGAGCGAATTGGGACTGGGGCACAGCAATTGTGCGAAATCCACACGCAGCAGCGTATTGGCGAGAAACGTGGGCACTACTCTGATGCCTGCCCCGACATTGACGGTGCCGATCCACTGTCTCTGGTTGCCTTCTTCTGTAAACGGTTGAAAGGCGCCTATATCTGAGAAGAGCACGCCCTGCAGCGCCCAGCGTGGGGCGACTTGAATCGCATGGCGCAACTCCAGGTTCATATACGTTTGCGCGCGGTTGCGATAGAGATTGTCGGAGAGCCCTCTGACTCCCGCAATGCTCCCCATCAATACACTGTGGTTTGGATTGCGGCTATTGTTCACCGCCTCGGCAACCGCATTGACCATGAACACGGTCATGGGGGTCAGGGGGACTCCTTGAAGGTAGCGAAGCCGTACCTCGTGACGGGGCTGGTCTGCTCCGAAGAAGTACCCAGGTCGAAGTTCCAGCGCGATGCGATACCCGGAGGGCAGGAGATCGTGCCAATGGTATCGGTCCCAGGTCACTTCAGGAATGAGGCCCACATAGTAACCATCCGGTGGCCGCGGCCCCGTTCCTGTCCGGTCCTGAACGAGTTCCCGGTAGATTTTGGCGACCACCTCATACCGCAAGGGAGATCCGTAGCCGAAAGGTCCTTTGAGCTCAAACTCACCGCCGATGCGATTGCGCGTCCAGGCGGCGGTTGAATCGGCAAAGCGAATGCCGTTACTCGCATAGGACCCTTTCACCTCTTTCGCCCAGCGGTCCGGTCGGTACGCATGTTCTGAGATCCAGACATCCACATTCGGTCCTCGCTGGCTGTAGTTGAACTGCCCTCCGAGCTGCGTGCCGGTCCCGCCCAGATTGTATTCCACGAGACCGGCGGTGGCGTTCAGGTCCTTGATGCTTGTGCCGCTTGTGAAGCTCAAGACGGGAGAGAGTGTGAACTTCTCCCGTACGTCCACCGCCATGGTGCCGTCGTGTGTCGACACCGTCACCCGATCGAAAAGGCTGAGGTTTCGGATGCGTCTTTCGAACTCCTCGACCTCTGCGCGGGTAAATTGTGAGGGGATCGGACGCGGAAGCAATCTTCGGATCGTGTCTTCTTTGGTATGCAGCAGGCCGCTGATTGCTAACGTGTCAATCCCAATGGATTCTTCCTCCGGATGAGCGGGATGTGCAGGTGCAGCATATAGAATGATAATCATTGCGTAGAGGAGCATGACCGGAAGGAACAAGACTCGGGCACGACGACCGACATGAAGAACAGGCATCGCAGACCTCCATGAATGAACGCATGGTTCCACCGTGATGAACGACGGAACCGTCAGTGGAGACTGGATGTAATTTAGATTCGAAGGGGAAGAAGCAGTGGAACAGGGCTGCTGCGCGGGGGACGCTCGTGAGTGGAGGCCGCTGAGGCACTTGAAATGGTCGGCAGGCAGGCGGAAATAAGAATAGCGGCGAAGCCCATCCACGCCCAGGCTGACCATGCCATACCCGCCGCGCTGTCGGCTTTCTGCGAAGCCATCAGGATGTTTTCGGCGGGATTATCAGGCTCTTCTGGAATGGGTGCGCCATCGACCGATGTGCCGAGATCCGGCTCCTCAAACGCAAGGTCCATGACCAAATTTCCGGTAATCACCAGCGAGACGAGCAGAGTCAGCCATACGAGGACGCCGGTGGGTCGCGCCATTGTTCTCCAGCAGAGCATGGATTCAACTATAGGGTCGGTACGGCGATCTGTCAATTGACGTGGCTCGGAGAGCAAGATGTCTGAAGCGCATCGTCTGCTTCCGGATGAAGAATCCCTGCTTGACGCGTGAACCTACTCTCGGTAGTTTCGCGCCATGCCGATTCAAATCACAACCGCCCAGCCATCTGATGCGCCGGCCATCTTGAGGTTGGTCGGTGACTTGCTGCAGGAAATTATGGCCAACATCAAGACGCTGGCATTTGCGTTCTCGTTGGCTGAGACAGAAGCCCGGACGCTGGCCTGGATGAGGGATGGAAGTTATACCGTGCTGTTGGCGCGGGATAGCGAATGTGTCGCGGGATTGCTGACCCTCGCCGAATGTCGCGCCCTGTATGCGGAAGGGCGTTTCGGGATCATTCCGGAATTGTATGTGCGTCCGGACCGGCGGTCGCAAGGTGTGGGGCAGGAGTTGATGACGGCGGCCAAGCGCATGGCCTGCTCGAAAGGCTGGGCCAGACTGGAAGTCACCACGCCGCCCTTGCCGCAGTTTGACCGGACCCTGGCGTTTTATGAGCGGCAGGGATTCAGCATCTCCGGCGGACGGAAAATGAAACTGTCTCTGTGATCCGGCCTGTGATTCAGGAAGAGCCAACCGGGTGTGGCATCGCGGCAGCGGCCGCGCTGGCCGGTGTGTCCTATGCGCGTGCGAAGGCCGTGGCGGCGTCCTTGGGCATCTCCGCCTCAGATCGAAAACTCTGGTGCGAGACAGAATATGTGCGGCGTCTGCTGGCGAAATTCGACCTGCGTGTCGCACGGGAGCCTACGCCGTTTCGCTCATGGGCCGGGTTGCCGGATTGCGCGTTGTTGGCCATCAAGTGGCATATTGAGCAGGGTCGACCATTCTGGCATTGGGTCGTATTCGTGCGAGAGAACGACCGGTTGTACGTGGTAGATTCCAGCCCGACATTGAAGGCTTCCCTTCGGACCGACTTCGGACGTATGAGGCCGGTGTGGTTTTTGATTGTGACGATGAAGAGGTAGCGAGTGAATATTGCCATTATTGGAGGCGGACCGGCCGGGCTGATGGCCGCAGAAGTGGCGCTGAGCGGGGGCGCGCAGGTCGCACTCTACGACTCCATGCCCTCCGTCGGCCGGAAATTTCTCCTCGCCGGGAAGGGCGGGCTGAATCTGACGCACTCCGATCCGTCCGATCTGTTTCTCAGCAGATACGGCGAGCGCCGGGCACACATCGCGCCCTGGTTGGCCGGGTTTGGTTCTGATGCGCTCCGGTCCTGGGCACGTGGGCTCGGGATCGAGACCTACGTCGGCTCATCCGGCCGCGTATTTCCCACGGATATGAAGGCTGCCCCGCTGTTGCGCGCCTGGTTGCGGCGCTTGCGTCAGGATGGACTGACCATCCACGTACGGCACCGCTGGTGCGGGTGGGATGAAAAGAAAGCCCTTCGCTTCGAGACGCCACAGGGCGCGGCAGCTGTCCGGGCAGATGCCGTGATCCTGGCGCTAGGCGGAGGCAGTTGGCCGCAACTCGGGTCGGATGGCGCCTGGGTGCCGGTACTGGAAGGGAGATCCATTGCGATTGCTCCCTTGCGACCTGCGAACTGCGGGTTTGATGTCGGCTGGACGGAGCACTTTCGAACGAAGTTCGCAGGGCATCCAGTGAAGACGGTCGGCGTGGTGGCAAAATCTCCAACCGGCGCGGTGATGCGTCGCATGGGAGAATTCGTGATCACGGACACCGGGGTCGAGGGCGGTGTCATTTATGCCGTGGCCCCGTTTCTCCGGGATGAGATCGAGGCCAATGGACGAGGCACCCTGCGGTTGGATCTTGCGCCGGACCGTGAACTGCCACGCCTCATCAAAGATCTTTCGCAGCCTCGTGGAAAAAAGACGATGGCGACGCATCTGCAGCGCCGCGCGCATATCGATGGAGGGAAGGCCGGACTGCTGCGTGAAATCGTTTCAAAAGAAGATTTTGCCGACCCGACCCGTCTGGCTGCGGCCATCAAAGCCTTGCCGCTCACCTTGACGGCGCCGCGTCCATTGCACGAGGCGATCAGTACGGCCGGGGGAGTGACCTGTGAGGCGCTGGACAAGCGATTGATGCTCAAAGCGCTTCCGGGAGTGTTCTGTGCGGGAGAAATGGTGGATTGGGAAGCGCCCACGGGCGGGTATCTGCTCACGGCCTGTTTTGCCAGCGGCCGCACCGCCGGTGCCGGTGCCTTGGCTTGGCTTGCGGAGCGCGCAGAACGTGCCAAAGCATGAGCGCAGTATGGATGGAGTGACGGCCTTGATCGTGCCGGGCATCGGCAACTCAGGCCCCCGGCATTGGCAAACGTTGTGGGAGCAGCACCATCCTCACTGGCATCGCGTGCAGCAGCGTGATTGGGATCATCCGGTGCTCGACGAGTGGTTGCGTGGACTCGATGCTGCGGTGGCCGAACGACCTCGGCCTACGGTGCTGATTGCGCACAGCATGGGGTGTTTGCTGGTGGCGCATTGGGCGCGACGAGCTTCAGTGGCGGTAGGCGCCGCGCTGTTGGTAGCCCCGCCCGATCCTCAGGGTCCCGCGTTCCCTTCAACCGCGCGAGGGTTTGAAACGGTTCCATCAGATAGACTTCCCTTTCCCAGTCTCGTCGTCGCGAGCAGCAACGATCCCTTCGGCTCTGTGGACTATGCCAAGCGATGCGCGGCTGATTGGGGTAGCGCCTTCGTCGAGGCAGGCGCCGTTGGGCATATCAACGCCGAAAGCGATCTTGGCGCATGGCCGGCTGGTTTTGTTTTCCTCACACAGTTGTTGGCGACCTCGTGATCCGGCCATCCTTCACAATGAATGCTGCTAGATCAACAGACGCTGGTAATCGGCAGAAGCCAGTGTCCCCGTTGTGAGATTCCAGTCGAAGAGGAAGATGGCGGATTGTTCGCACGAGAGTGACAGCAGCCGTTTTCCGCCCTGAGCCACCACGCTCTCCGCTGTCCTGAAATCGAGGGTGCGGTCCTGCCCCGTTCGATTGCAGACGAACAACGGCAGCCCCGTGTCGTTCGTGCAACGTTCCCACTCACCGTTCGGACCGTGCAGTCACGGCGCCCAGGCAGCAGAGGACACGAGAACCTTGGCGCCCTGTGCCTTCAGACTCTTGGCAATCCCTGGGGTATAAGCGTCCGCACAGATGAGGAGCCCGACGCCGCCGAATGGGGCAAGGCGAAACGCGGTTGCTTCGGTGCCGGGTGTGGACCAGGCTTCTGATCCGACGCGCAGGGCGTTGATCTTCCGGTGACTACCCGCCAATCGTCCATCGGGGCCGATCGCAAATACCGCATTATAAAGCTGCTGAGACCGTGGATCTCGTTCCGGATGCGAGAGAAACAGGGTGACGCGAAACCGGTCGGCGAGACGGCAGATCCTGTTCATCCAGTGGTCCGGTTGCGGTTCGATCCAATCCGTCCCGAGGGTATCGGCGAAAGTGTAGCCGCTGACCGCCAGTTCCGGGGTGATAATCCACCCGGCTCCTGAGCAGGCCGCCTTCGTGATGGCTTGGGTCAGGAGGTGGCGGTTCTGCGCGACGGCTCCCGGAACGGGGGCCAGATGCAAGAAGGCGATGCGAAGCAGAGGGTGGGCCATCAATGTCAGGGGACCATCAATCTATGTGCGGGTGCTGTCTGGTGCGGAGTGTAGCATAGCCTCCTCACCAGATTGACCAGCCCGGCGCCTCACTGGAATCGGGCCCTGTGCATCCGGCGCAGAACCCTGCTGCGGCCCTCCCGACGGTCGTGACTTGTGTCTGCCTCATCCCACTGCGTACAGTGGAGTGATGGAGCTGCCCGGCATGACTCACACCGTTGCCCCGTCCTCGCGAACACGAATCGGCCGGCTGCTTGTCGTCATCCTGTTCTTTCTGGCGATCTTCTGTGTGGGTGTGGTGCTGGCTCTGCCCTGGCTCGTGAATCGTCCGGCGAGTATGGCGGCTTTGCTTCAGCAGTTTGAAGAACGGACGGGCTATCGGATAACGATCGAGCAATCGCAGGTGCAACTCTTTCCCTCACCCCGGCTGACATGGACGAACCCCCGGTTGTACGACGCTGCCTCCACCACGCCGCTCGCGCTCGCGGAGCGGGTGGAAATCGCGCTGCAGTGGTTGCCGCTCCTAGAAGGAAGAATCGTTGCCACCGATCTGGTCATTGACCGGCCCCACGTGACCGTTCGCCGAGGGCCGAATGGAACCTGGTCTCTGGGCCAGGAGCGTTCGCCCGCTGCTGCTTCCGATTCGACTCGGTCGTTCGGGTTGTTGCAGGTTGTGCGGAATCTGCTCGTGGTTCAAGGCACCGTAACTGTCGTCGATGAATCCACCTCCGCATCCGGCCCGTTGCATCTCACCGTGGCGCAGGGCGCCTTATCGAGTGAAATGATGGGACGCCGGGCAAGGCTCTATCTTTCCGGTGAGATCCCGCAGGAAGGCGGGCGCGCAGCGTTCCTGTGGGAAGGCTCGATCACACAGAACGATGAAGGTGGAGCGATACAGGCAGAAGGAGATGTGCGACTCCACCAGGTCAATGCGCGTCATCTGCTGTCGTCGTGGATCGGCGGTGGACGGATCACCGACGGTTTTTCGCAGCCGGCCCAGTTGACAGCTCACCTGCGATGGATGCCCGCAGCGACGGGATTCGATCTGTTTGCGGACGAAGTCAAAGCGGAGCTTGCGGATGTGTCCTTGCAGGGGTCCGGGGCGGTGCGTGGTATCGGAACGGCACAGGCCCGATTTTCATCCACCCTGTCTGCATCCCCGGTGCCGGCGGCGCGCCTCTTGAATGAACTGCCTTCCGCCTGGATCTCGAATCCGTTGCGGGCTCAGTTTACGGATCATGCGGTGGAGGGAGTGATCACGCTGCAATCCTTATCGCTTGACGGTGATCTCGGTCCCGACTCACGTCCGCGCATCAATGGCTTCATGACCATTCGAAACGGCCGGTTTACGCTGAGCCCTCACTACCCTCCCGTCGAGGCCCTGTCCGTGAAGATGGCATACGATGCCGATCAATTACGTCTGACGGAGGTGCGTGCGCAATGCGGTCCGGTTCTGCTGACCGGTCACGATCTGCTGATCACACAGTGGCTGACCGATCCGCATGTCGATGTGAACATCAAAGGGGTGGCTCCGGTGGCGGGGTTGGTGGAGATGGTGCGGCGTCTGGACGAATTTCCGCTGCTCCGGGATTTCATGACCGGGCTGGAGCAACCAACCGGGGATGTCGAGGTGATCGCCCACGTGATGGGACGACCACTCAGCGGGCAGCCCCTCGCGCTCGTCGATGCCGATCTCCGGATGCAGCGGGGAGGGTGGCGCAGCGCCAGTGTGCCCGTGCGGCAGGTGGACGCGCATGTCACCGTCACGCCCACCGTGGTGGCGATCGAGCATGTTGACGGGTGGCTGGGGCCTGCTGCGTTTCGGACGCAGGGTGCAGTGACGATGGTGGAGGGCAACGCCTATTCCAATGTGACGCTCGTCATGAGTACGGATGCGTCGGAGGTGCAATCCTGGTGGGCGGACCAGGCTGGGGAAGAATTAGTCCCGGAGATGGAGGGCACTATTCGCCTGCGTGCAGCCGTGACGGGTGTGATCGGCAATCCTCGGATCAAAGGCAAGATTGATCTAGGACAGGCTGGAATTCGTCTGCAGAACTGGTTCACCAAACCGTTGCAGGCTCCGGCTGCCGTGGATTTCGAAGGGCAACTTTCCCGGGGCCACCGTTTGGTGATCCGGCATGTCGGCGTCGGGTTTCCTCCGGTCACGATTTCAGGATCGGGATCCATCGATTTGGACGGGGAGAGAGAGTTTTCGGCGCATGTGTCCTCCGGCCGGATTGCGGTCGGCACACTTCCCAAAGGGGTGGTCCTGGGACCGGTGAGGGCCGGAATCTTGGAGGCGACGCTCGATATGGAGGGCCGGATGAAAGAGCGGGCTTCCTGGCGCACATCGGGACACATCAGATTCGATGAGGGCACGATCAAGGTAGCGAATTTCGATGAACCCATTCGAGACGCGTTTGTGACCCTGCGTTTCGATCAAGACCGCATTCATATTCCGCGCATGGCGTTTCACGTGGGGGCGAGCGATCTGCGGATATCCGGCTCGATCGCGCAATGGGCCGACCATCCGAGGGCCCGTCTGGTCGTGGAATCGTCTCAAATCGATCTCGGTGCCTTTGGGATGTCCGGCCCGCATCGGTCGCGGCCTGTCCGCCACGGATCTTCCGACAACTTCTGGGCGGATGCCACGCTGCACGCATTTCTCTTCGCCGATCATGTCTATTATAAAAAGTTTCTTCTCACCGATCTCTCTACGAAGATCACGTGGGACCATGGACTTTTGACGGTCGAACGGATCAGTGGGGACACGAACGAAGGCCAACTCGCGGGGCAGGTGAAGATTCGCACGAAGAACGGGCAGATGGAACAGGCGCGTAGTACGTTTCGCGCCAGCGGCCTTCCCGTCGAGCGTATCTTGTCTCAGTTTGAGGAGAAGCCTGTGCTGTCGGGGTGGCTGACCACGTCGGGGAAAGTCCAGGCGGAATTTGAGCGAGGTGTGCTGCAGCCTGCCGCACTGACGAGTCGTCAACCGCTTCAAATCCTGGTTCAGGACGGACGCGTGCATCAGGTCCCGGTGCTATCTACCCTGCTGTCCCTCTTGAACCTGCCGGCACTGTTGGAGGGGCAGGTGAACCTTGAGAGCGAGGGCATGCCGTTCGACCGGCTCAAGCTGGTGGGTTCCATCAACAATGGCGTCATCCATACAAAGGAATTTCTTCTCGACAGTCCCGTGCTCAAGATCAGCGGAACGGGCCGATATGACATCATGGCGGATGAATTCGATATGGTGCTGGCGACCAGTCCGCTCGGATCCTATTCCGCGATCCTGAAACGTATTCCTCTGTTCGGGTACCTGCTGTCGGGGGATCGCCAGGGGTTTGATACCGCCGTGTTCGAGCTCAAGGGATCAGCGAACAAACCGCAGTTGCGCTATCTCGCGGCAGAATCGCTGATGACCGGCGTGAAAGGAACGGCTCAGTTGGCCTTCGATATTTTGGTCAACGCCATCACCTTGCCGCAAAAAGCCTTTTCGATTGTGGAGGACAGTATGACCGGAGCAGAGGAGGAAGATTTCTAATGCTCGACCAGAAGGCTTCTCACGGCGCAGGGTCGGCGCGAATCTCCAGATCGTTTTTCACGCGCCGCACCCCCTTCACCTGCCGTGCCAGTTCAGCGGCTCTCGCCTTGCGTTCGGCCCGCTGCACCGTGCCGGTGAGTGTCACCGTTCCCTCCTCGGTGGTCACGATGATGCCGGACAGTCCCCCCTGCTGATCCTCTGCAAACTTCGCTTCGATCGTCGTGGAAATCAGGGGGTCCTTCGAGCTGTCCTGCATGGGAGAACCAGCGGGCAACAGGCATCCGGCAGAAAGCCACGACAGAAGCATGGGGAGGAGCAATCGATGGAATAGGCGCATGAGATCGTGCGGGTCTCGGTATCTCCACGAAACGTGTTTCCCGATCTTGGCATAGCGGCGGGTCCGGTTTCCATGTCGACTTTTGCGATTGCAGGCCCTTCCCGCACCGGGCATGATGCAGCGGTAGACGTGAATGGGTGGTTCGTGAGGAGGAATGGAGGATCGGTGGTAGACATTTGTGTGATCGGTGCAGGGGCGGCGGGCCTGGCGGCCGGTATTTTTGCGGCAGAACACCATTCACCCGTGAGTGTGGAGTTGTTGGACGGGGCCACGAGCATCGGGGCAAAAATTCTGGTGTCAGGCGGGGGGCGCTGCAACGTGACGCACGATGTCGTGACACCGGAAGACTTTTTCGGTACCCGCCACCTCGTGCGGAATGTGCTGGCGGCATTTCCGGTACAGGACACCGTCGCATGGTTTGCCTCGCTCGGTGTCGAACTGAAGCGGGAGGAAACCGGCAAGTTATTTCCGGTGACCGATAAGGCCAGGACGGTGCTCGATGCGCTCACGGCGCGAAGTCGTGAACTGGGGGTGGTGCTTCGTCCGGGGCATCGCGTCGGGAGCCTTGAGCACGGGAACGAATCGGAACAGGCCGGGGCAGAAGCATTGCCCCGGTTTGTGATTCGTCATCAGCATGGCATGACGCTCGCGCGTCGCGTGATCCTGGCCACCGGCGGGCAGTCGTTGCCGCGCACGGGGAGCGACGGGGCAGGGTACGGACTGGCGCGGCATTTCGGCCATCACGTCACACCAACCGTTCCGGCATTGGTGGCCCTGATGCTGGACGAATGCTGTTTTCATGCGGCACTCTCAGGCCTGTCACAAGAGGTGGAGATTCAGACGCTGGTAGAGGGGCGGCCGGTTGATCGGCGGATAGGGAGTCTGCTCTGGACGCATTTCGGGATCAGCGGGCCGGTCGTGATGGATGCCAGTCGATTGTGGTGTCTGGCCAGAGCGCGGGGTGAGACGGCGGAAATTTACGGAAACTTTCTGCCCGGCCGGAATGCGGATCAGGCGCGGGAATGGTTTCTTGCGCAGGCCGCCCAGAATCCTCGCCGATCCTTGCTGAAGGTGCTCTCGGAACTCGTCCCGGAGCGCTATGCCGAGGCTGTGTGTCGTCACGTCGGGAGTGATCCGCAACAGGCCTGCGCGCAGGTGCCGCGCGCGCTTCGCGATCGGCTCGTGACGGCTCTCACCCGGTTTCGTTTTCCCGTCGCGCGCGATCGGGGTTGGAACTTTGCCGAAGTGACAGCCGGCGGGATTCCGTTGGAAGAGATCAATTTCCGTACGATGGAATCGAAGCTGGTGCCTGGCCTGTACCTGGTCGGAGAGGTGCTCGACTGCGACGGCCGGATCGGTGGGTTCAATTTTCAATGGGCCTGGGCGACCGGACGGGTGGCGGGCCGTGCGGCGGCAGCGAGTCTCAATGCGGGATGCGAGCGGTAGCCGATCAGCGGAATTCGTATCCCACACCGAAGATCACGGATTCGTCGGTGGTTTTTCGTCCCGGCGCCGGTTGGGTGTTGAGCCGGAGATCATATTCGACGTTAAAAAACAGATTCTTATATACCGTGATGCGCAACCCCTGGTCGGCATTGAAGCGGAAGGCGTTTCCGGCGTTGATATCCCAGAATCCTTCGTGCCGATGGAATACTTTGACGCGATCCGGCCACAGGCCGTGTTCCCACCGCAGGCTCCAGCGTGCCGACGGGGTCTGCGTGTTCGGGCTGTTGGTGAAATGTTCGTTCACATGGGCGATACCGGCCGACAACGAGAGCGTGGTGGTGCCGGTTTCATAGAACTGGTATCCCAAACCGCTACCGATCGTGGAGCGGAGTTGCAAGTTCTGTAAGGTGTCTTTTTCCAGCATGCCGAACGTTTCGATGAAGACTTTCTTGCTGACAAAATAATCGTGTTTCAGGCTCGCCAGTGAATTACGAGCGGTGACCTGGTCGCCTGCCTGCCCGTAGTTGTATTTGCCTTCGAGCAACAGCCGCTGTTTGTAGGCGTACAGCGTCAATCGGGTGGCGGCGTTGATGGCTTTTGTCGTGGTGTTGCCGCTGGTATGGTTGCCGCCGACCGTCACGGTTCCCAGCAGGCGGATCGGCTCGAGATTGATGCCTGTGATCTCGGCGAGCGGCAGGGGGCCGTTCGCACTCAAATCGGTGACTTCGCGGAGCCCCGTCGTGCCGTAAAAGAAATCATGCAACCGATCGCCTGATTCGCTCGGCACCAAAATCTTTAAGGGGCCGTCGGCCTTTAGACTTTCGATTTTCCCCCAATCGATCTTCACTTCGCCACTATGGTCCGTGTGCAGCGTGAGGACGTGGTCTTCCATCTTTTCGATCTTGCCCGTGAGACGGTCGCCGTTCTGGAGGTGTACCTCGTCCGCCAGGGTCGGGGCGGCACACCACAGCAGGACGAGGAGCAGCATCGTCTGCGTGAGCGGAAGTCGAACGCAATGAAGGTCGTGCATGGAACTACACTGGAATTCCGTGGGGCGGGCGCTCGGTACCGAGGCGGTGTGCCACCAACTGTTTGGTCAGTGCTCACCCTAATCGAGTGCCGTGCGGAGTTGCAAGAGAGTGAATCGGTGATCGGCGGAAAAAGAGGGGGCGGCCTGGTCTTACTTGGCGATGGTGATGCTGGGCACGCCGGTCCGCGGCACATCCGTGACCGTCATTTGAAACAGCTGCGAGAGTAATTTGAAAGCTTCACGGTTCCAGCGCGCTTGAGGCCCCTGCGTATTGATCGCGTAGTAACGGCCATGGGAGCTCACCGTGAGGTCCTGTTCGTCCGGCTTGTGGTCGAGGATGAGGAGATCCATCGTCTTGACCGGGTTCTCGCTGACCGGCGGTGTGCGCGCATCCTTTTCCACGGCATACTCCCGCTCTTCGCTGACGGCATGGCCCAGGAAATTTAGCATGGCGTTGAAGCTTCGTAGACGGAAATCGCCCTGGAGCGGCCAGTCTCCTCCGTAATGTCCGGCACGAATATCAAACGAGACATCGTTCACTGGTTGTTGGTCTGCGGCTTCGTGCAACCGGATGCGTTCTTCCGGCGGAAGGGTGGCCGGATCGTAGTTGGTGATCAGGATCCGTCCGGCGACCGGTTTGCGCAACGTGTAGGTCCGTTGTGCGTGATTGTAGGCGACGAGGTATTGCTGTTCGAGCGCCAGGAATCCCTCCGCCGTCACGGCTTCGGCCGGAATCGTCCAGGTGCGTTCGAAGGTCAGGGCCTCTGCATACAGCCGGTTGGCATCTTGAATAGCGGAGAGGTGGAGGACAACTTTCCGGAACATGTCGTACCCAGGCTGGTCGGAAGGACTATTGCGATAGGCCACTTCTTCGCCGTTGGTGGTCAACCGTAATTCTTTCGCCATAAGCCGAAGCAGAAGGTCAATGTCGACGCCCTGTCTGAGCAGCAAAATCAGTTTGCTCTCCTGGAAGGGCGCCAGCAGCCGTTTCGTAAACTCTTCTCCTTCGATCGGCGTAATGCTGATGGTCGGGTTCTCCGCGATGGATCCGCCGAACAACGGCATCAGCGTGCGCCCATGTTCGCCCGTGAGGGTCGGGGTTGCTCCGGCACTCACACGGAAGTCGAAGGTGGCCGCTACGTTGGCCACACCGGTAAAGTGAATCGGCTCGTGATGGTGGGCCCTGGCGATATTGATCAACAGCTGCTTTGAGATCGCATCGGTGATGGCTTCGTCATACGCGAGGACCGCCCGGTTCAAGGTAGGAGGAGACAGGCAGCCTGCCGACGTAAACGCGGCAAGTACCCCAAGCACGCTTGCAAGTTGTCTGGTCAGGTTCTGTGTCGGCATCACACACCAGCTACTGAATGAATACCGGGCGTTCTAGCACACCTGTTCCGAGAAGCCTAGCCCGGACAATTCATGACCGCCCGCTCCGTCGTCCGATCTTTTTGTGCGGCGGGGCGTTTCTCGCTCGGCCTCCTCGACGGCCTGCGCATACGCCTGCGTCGACCTCACGTGCGGGCAGCCCCGGCGGGTTTCGGTCTCAAACGCCTCGCAAAGGTAGTCATGAATATTCCTGGCTAGCGGAAAGGTCTGCTCCGTTAGTGCCCGGCGGATGGAAGAAACGACAGGACAATGGAGAGGGCAATCAACACAATGATGATCCATTCCAGATACTCCATGCGCTGCGTCGTCGCCCGATCGGACATTTTGCCGTAGATGCTGTCCAGGGTCTGAAGTTTTCTCAAGATGCTGGCGTCCCATGCGTCGAGATGAAAGCGTTGGGAGGCCAGCCGGTACACGCGGGCCAGGTATTGGTCACCCAGTAGCTTGAGAGTATTCGCCACCCGCTCGAATAACACGGCACTCTCGACCTGTAATTGTCCGATGTGGCTCACGGCCCGTTCGTGCGAGCCCGGTAGCCAGAGTTTTCGGCGGGGGCGGTGCCTGAGGGCCTCATAGCCCTGGTCCATCGCCCTGTCGAGTTGTTGATCCAGTGTGCGCATTTCGAGCAATTCCACATTCACGAATTCCAGCACCGCCCGCACATCGTCCATGTCCTGTCCGAAGACGAGGGCGGCATTCCAGTCGATGAAGGCGAGGTCGTCCCGACCGAATGCAATGCGACAGGAGGTCGCTTCACGAATCTCTTGATCGGACAGCGGCGTGGCCTCGCTCCGCAGCACGCGGGCGAATAGGTGCTCGTGCAGGGAGCCGAAGGTGTCGATGTCGGAAGGGGCGTACCGTTCGATTGCAAACAGCAGGTAGTCTTCAACGTCGTTTGACACGGTCGGTCGCTCGACAGCCGGATAAATGTCTCGCACCAGTTGTTCCAATCGCCGACGAGACTCCGTCCGCAGAGTGTCGTTTTCGTAGAGGGTTTCGCTTAAGCCCAGGAGGCCTTCGAAGGGGCCGTCGAGAGGAATGCGATAGATGACGGTGACGGCGCCGAAGTCGTAGAGCATGACTTCGACCGCTGCTTGGGAATGATAGGCGCCGAACTCCAAGGCCTGGCCGTCTTGCATGAGACGAAGCGGTGCCGGGCGATAGTCAAAGTATTGCGGTGCGCGCGCCTTATGCCGAATGCGGCCGCGTTCCTTGATCGCGGTGACATGCCGCTCTGCCTCGTCCAGGTTGATGGCCAACCCGATGTCATAGGCGAACAGGGCGTAACAGGTGCCTTGCTCGATCAGCAGGGGTGTCGTGATGGGATTGGGCATCGGTCTCTGGTCCAAGGGCAGAGAGTATCTACGCCACGAATGGTACAGGCCGATACAGAGTCGATCAAGAGTCCACGCGATGCCCAATCATGTGTGTCCGGCTTCGCGCGTCCGACGTCTCGCTTCCCGGGACTGGTTTGTTCTAACATCGGCGTACACCAGGAGTGGGCACACAATGGGGACGAGTCGCGCTGGAGCTGTCGTGTTGATGGGGCTGTTGGGGCTGGCCTTGAATGTGGCCGGGTGCGGGAGTTCGGCTAAACTGATGTCCGGCCTGAGTATCGAGGAATTCAAGCCCGTGCCGGGTATCCTGGCGAGCGCAAAGCTCGTGAAAGGCACGATTCGTGGCATCACGGGCGATCGAGTGGAGGTGGAGACCGGCGAACGGGCACCTCGGTATCTGTCTCTCGAAGCCGGGGGCGACGAAGGCCGTGGGCTGCAGGTCGGACAGGCCGTCGAAATCATGGTGAATGATCACGATGAGATTGTGGCCTATCAGCGCCCGGCCGAGACGCCGCCGACCAAGGTGTTTCGAGGGGCATTGGGCAAGACCTTTAATCCGCAAAAAGAACGAGTGACGATTCGTCTGGACTCGGGGCGCGATGTGGGATTCTATGCGCGTGCCGTGACGATGGAAAAGCTTGCCGTGCTCGAAGTCGGCGAGTCAGCCGACTTCGCCGTCGATCGTGCCTACTTGCTTGTCGATGTCTTGTCGCTGGGGAAGCCGAGAGAGTTGGGCGTTGGCGCAGCACCGGGTGCGCCAACGCGTCGTGTCGAGGGTGCGTTCGTCACCATCGGAGATGGACGGATGCGCCTGAGGATGAAGCTCGATGACATACAATCTTTTCCGGTCCGGCCGCTCCTCCAGCCGGCAATTGAACAACTGGATCCCAACGAGTCGATCGCCATTTTTCTCGACGCGCAGGGCCACGTGATTGATATGGTGCGAACCGCCAAGCGGTGACGCTGTCAGCGGCGAGCCGGGAGTTTGACGATCCGCGTGATGATCCAGTCGTTGAGTCGGTCGGGAAGCAACAGGGCGAGGTAGGCCCGAATGGCGGCATCCGAGCCCACGAGGTATCGAGTTTTTGGCCACCTGGCTCGAAGGGCGTGTGCGACAGCTGCCGTGACCGTGCTGGCCGGCTGAGCTTGTTCGCCGGCCGCTGTGGCGGCTTCCTTGATGCGGGTGAATCCTTCCCGGTACATGTTCTTGAGATCCTGACTCCAGGTGGCATCCCAGGCATCGACGTCTTTTCTCGTCTTGCCCCAAATGGGCGTGGCAATGGCGCCTGGCGCGATGAGTGCTACGCGGATGCCCCAGGGCTGCAGTTCGAGGCGCAACGCATCGGTAATGGCTTCAAGCGCATGTTTCGAGGCGGCGTAGGGAGCCATGAACGGCATGGAGGCGCGTCCGGCGATCGAGCCCATGTTGATGATGCGTCCTCGTCCGGTGCGGATCAGTGGGAGAAAGGTTTGCGTGACGGCGATCAGGCCGAACACATTCACCTCAAATTGCCTTCGCCAGTCCGCCAGGGGTAACAGTTCGATGGGCCCCGCGACGCCGATGCCGGCGTTGTTCACTAGGCCGGCGAGCCCACGATCGCCCACCATTGCCGCAACCGTGTGGCTGGCGGCGGAAATCGATGCGGGATCGGTGACGTCGAGGCGGATGGGCATGAGGCGAGGGCCGGCCTGTTGTTGCAGACGCTCGCCGTCGGCCGGGTTACGGACACCCGCGAAGACGCGGTACCCGAGCGTGTCCAACGCGAGGGCGCACGCGGCCCCGATGCCTGATGAGGCGCCGGTAATGACGACAGAGTCCGATGGAGAAGAGGCTGAGAACCAGTTTGGCATGTCTCGCGTTCCTCGTGCCTGGGCGCGTACCCTACCATACTTTACGGCGCGACCCTACAGGCAGATGTATCCGGTTGAATACTTTCAGTGCTGCGCCCTAGGCACAGGGGTGGTCGGATCGTGATCGATGAAAGGAGTAGGCATGCAGAGAGCGGGATGGAAACAGGCGCTACTGATCATGATGGGGCTGGGCTTGGCTGCGTGCGTGTCGCCCCTGGGTGGCGGGCCAGACCGGACGGTAGCCTCCTCTACAGGATCTCTTGTGACGGTGCATCCTCACGAAATCAATGACGTGTTGTACAACCCCGGGATGGGGTTTGCAGATTTCCACTTTGGCTTCGGTCATCCGCCGCAGGCCGAGGAGTATCCGCATACGACGGTGGCCTATTTTCGGTGGCCATGGGCGGAACTCGAACCGGCGGAAGGGCAGTACAACTTTGCCTTAGTCGACCGGGTGATCGAACAGGCGAAGGCCAAGGGGGAGACGCTCGCCATTCGCATCGTCTCCGAGTACAAGACCGGCACGCCGAAGTGGGTGCTCGACAAGGGTGTCGGCAGCGTGAAAGAGTCGGATGGCATTTTTCCTGACTACAATAATCCCATTTTTCTCGATTACCACGAACGACTCATTCGCGCGTTCGGCGAACGCTATGGGCGCTCGCTCGACATTGATCACGTAGATATCGGATCAGTGGGCTGTTGGGGGGAGTGGAACACAGCTTGCTGTGAAGGCGTGGAAACGCAATGCAAGGCCTATTTCCCCACTGACGCTAACCAGCTCGCCATTACCGATTGGTACTTTAAGTATTTTGCGGGAACTCCGCTGGTGATGTTGCATGGCGGACAGCTGCAGTATGCGACTGCGCGAGGAGCCGGCTGGCGCGGCGATTGTTTCGGCGACTATGGCTATTTTTCCCCCGACTGGAATCACATGGAGCAGGCCTACGCGCCGGTGTTGGAGTCGCCGGTGGTGGCCGATGCGTGGAAGCATGGACCGGTTCAAATGGAAGTGTGCGGCTACATCCACGAATGGTATGAGCGAGGTTTCGACCTCGATCGGATTCTCAGTAAGGGGTTGGAGTGGCACGTGTCCGTGCTCAATGCCAAATCGAAACCGGTTCCTGCTGCCTGGCGACCGCGCATCAATGAGTTTCTGAAACGAATCGGGTATCGATTGGTGCCGGCGGAACTCACGCATCCCGCCGAAGCCCGTGCCGGTGAGAGTATGGTGCTCCAGTCACGCTGGGAGAACAAGGGCGTGGCACCTGTCTATCATGCGTGGCCGCTCGCCTATCGGTTACGATCCGGCTCGGGGCAGGTCGTGGCGCAGTGGACGAGCTCCGCTGATCTGAGACAGTGGTTACCTGGTGCGCATCAAACCATGGATACTGTCGTGGTCCCGCGTACCGTTTCCCCGGGCACGTATAGGGTGGATCTTGCCGTGCTGGCCGAGGATGGCCGCTCGGCTCATGTGGATCTGGCAATTGAAGGGAAGCGGACGGATCGTTGGTACGAGGTGTCCACTCTCACCATCCGGTAGGCGAGTCTTTGCAGAAAGATTCAGAACAAGACCCGGGTTGGGATTCTGCCGGGAGGCCTGTCGGGATGACGCTTACGCGACTAACACCTGAGGGGCGGGATTGAGATCCAGCACCGTGATGACCCGGTTGCCGTTGCCGCGATACTCGATCTGGTCGAAGCTGAGTTTGTTGGCCATGGCGATGCCCCGGCCGTGGGTATCGAATGCTCGTTCAGGGTCGAAGTCCATATACTTTTTCCAGTCAAATCCTTTGCCCTGATCGGTGATTTGCAGGGACAGTTTGGTGGCGTGACGGGCAAAGTGCGCGGTGACTACCCGGGAGGCGAACAAGGGATTTTTCAAGCGGCGGGCGATTTCTTCATCGAGTTTGTCTTCCTCGATCAGTTGCGTTTTCTGTTCGTACCCGATTTCCAAGTTGCCATGCTCGATGGCGTTCAACGTGAGCTCCAGGATACCGGTGACCACGCGGTTCGGGTCCGGATAGGCATGGGCCAGCAGCGTGGCCAGGTTCTTGGCTTCGTCCGGCGATCTGAACGTGAACGTGGCTGACTCCAGGAGCTCCATGGTGCCGGTGGTGCGGCGGAGGTCCTGTCGTATCTCCAAGTAGTTGCTGTGATCACGGACGGCCGCGTCGACGATCGCTAGCAGCGTCGCTTTATCGTAGGGTTTCACCAGGTAGTAGTAGGCGCCGGCTTGCAGGCCCTCGAGTATTTGCTGTGGGGTACCGGCTGCTGTCTGCATGATCACTGGAATCTGGTTCAGCACTTGATGCTGCTTCATTTTCAAGAGGACTTCCATCCCGTCCATCTCGGGCATCATGCGGTCGAGCACTACCGCAGAAAATCGCTCCGGCTCTTGCTCCAGGAGTTCCCACGCGCGAACGCCACTTGATGCCGTGACGCAGGTATAGTCTCGCTCGCGGAGATGGTGGTTGAGGAGGTCGAGATTGACGGGCGAATCATCGACCAGAAGTAATTGCGGTAACGGGGGAAGCTGTATGTGCGTCAGCATTCGTCGGGACTCCTGCTGTTCGTTGGCTGGCACGTGCGGTGCGAATTGGGTGGTGCATCCAGGCGCACACCCTTGGTTTCCTCACCCTTGTCGGTTTGTTTCTCAAATTACTTAATGGGGAGATGTGAGGCGAAGGGGGGGAAGCGTCCGCCGGGGGTGCCCAACGGACGCCGTCGAAGATGAGAGTTATTGTTTAACGATATCAAGCAGTTCTACTTCGAAGACCAAGGTGGCTCCGGGCTTGATGGTCGGGGGTGATCCACGGTCGCCGTAGGCGATGCCTGACGGACAGACCAACTTGCTCTTGCCGCCGACCTTAATCAGCTGTACGGCCTCGGTCCAGCACTTGATGACCTGGTTCAAGGGAAAGGTGGCCGGTTCGCCGCGCTTGACGGAGCTATCAAAGACGGTGCCATCGATCAGAGTGCCATGGTAGTGCACCTTGACCGTATCCGTGGCTTTCGGGGTCGCTCCCTTGCCTTCTTTGATGGTCGTGATGATGGCGCCCGATTCCGTCTTGTGGGCGCCCGGTTCCGCCGCAGCTTTGGTCAGGAACGTCGCGCCGGCTTTCTTTTCGACATCGGCCACCGCATTGGCGCGCACCTGCTGCATCTGCTGAATCTTCGGCCCGTACACGTTGAGGTCGACCTTTTGTGATCGCTTCAAGACGCCGTCGGCCAGACCGGACTTGACGAACTCGAGTTCGGATTCGTTTAACGTGAACGGCGTGAGGGATTGGCTGATGGCGACACCGATAGCATATAACGTTTTCTGTTCGTCATTCGCCGGCTCGGGGGCGGCGGCCCAACTGAGTGAGGACATGAGGAGCACGGCTGCGGACACGGTACCGGTCACATGGCGCATAGAGGATCCTTTCTGCTGAACAGCATGACTGAAGCCACCATATGCCAGGGAGACCATGCGCCTCAAGAGAATTCTTGGGGCAGGCTGCTGAAAACGGCCTCCCGCGTCGTTCTCGGCTCGTCTACATCCTCGACGTACCTCTGCGGGTACGCCTTCGGTCTTGACTCGCCTGCGGCCTAGCGGGACGCCGTTTTGAGCAACGTGCGAGGACCGCGCAGACTTGTCTAGAGCCTTGCCGAATGGAAAGTCTGTCCGGCGTCCAAAATGGGTCAGTATATCGTCTGTTTCAGCATGGTGCCGGGAGGTGCGGCTCAGGAGAGCGCGTCTCGTCCATGCGGGCCCAGCAGATCCATCACGGGACCGATGGGGACAATACGGGTCGGATTGATGTCATCATGCGTGAAGTAGTAATGCCGCTTGATGTGATCGAAATTTACCGTGTCCGCAATGCCGGGCACCTGATAGAGGTCTTTGAGGTAACCGGACAAATTCGGGTAGTCGATGATGCGCCGGAGGTTGCATTTGAAATGTCCATGATAGACGGCGTCAAACCGGATGAGGGTGACAAAGAGTCGCCAATCGGATTCGACGAATTGCGCGCCGAAGAGATAGCGCCGTTGGCTGAGTCTGGTGTCCAGTTGATCCAACGCCGCGAAGAGTGATCGAGCCGCTTGTTCATAGCCGCGTTGGGAGGTTGCGAATCCCGCCCGGTACACTCCGTTGTTCACCCGCTCATACAGAAACGTGTTCATCTCGTCGATGTCCGCGCGGAGTGGTTCAGGATAGAGATCCAGCCTGCTCGCGGTGAAGCGGTTGAACTCCCCATTGAGCATCCGCATGAGGTCGTCATCGGAATTGCTCACGATCCGTTTCGTGACGGTGTCCCACAGGACCGGAACGGTGACGCGCCTCCGATAGGCGGGGTCGGTCAGGCGGTAGGCCTCACTCAGGAAGTGAAAACCATTGACCGGATCGGTCGAGTGACCTTCTCCGTTGCGAAAGGCCCAGCCCTGCTCGTCTCGAATGGGATCCACCACGGTCATGCCGACGACCGGTTCCAGGTGTTTGAGTGTGCGGACGATGATCGTGCGGTGCGCCCAGGGACAGGCAAGCGACACATAGAGATGATATCGCCCGGCTGCGGCCGGGTATCCCGATTGCCCGTTCTCGGTCACCCATTGGCGAAAGGCGTCTTCCTGGCGTTTGAATTCGCCTGTCTCGGTTTGTTCGTTGGGAAACTGGGGCTGTGTGGTCATTGCTTGATTCTCCTTGAGCGTTCGACCTTAGCCAGATTCAATGAATGACGTCAATCTGGAATCGCCAATAGACTAGGGACGCGCGGCAGCGGCGGCTTACTTGCGGTCAGGCTGTGGGGAGTGGCGAGGGGCTGACAGATCCCATCCGACCGAAAAGAGCAGGAGGAGCCCTGCGCCGGTGGTTTGCTTGGTACGGGCGCTGGTTTCCCGCGGGGGTAACGGCTCATTGGCGATGATGCCGTCTCCCAGGATGCGGGTATCCAGATCCAGGATGCCGCCGATGCCGAAATTGAAACTGTACTGATCGCTTCGACGCGGCCGGTATCCCACCATGAGTCCGCCTCCCACGGCATCGATGATCCGCGAACCCGGGGCCACGGCGAGAAACGGTCCCCAACTCCATCGTTGTTCGTCCCAGCGATCGATCCAGAGATGAACTTCCGGCATCGCGCGCACCAGGTCGTTGCGTTCGTCGTCGATGCGTACGATGCGGTTCGTCACGGAGACGGCATCCACTCGCCGGGGGCCCAGGTTATGGGTCCAGCTCAAACCCAGACCGAATCCCACGTTCTGAAAGAGTGATGGATTCGCCTCGTCTTCTGCCGCTGGCTCTTCCCGGTGCCCAGAGAGGGGAGCTGGTGATGTCTGTGCCGACAGGGGAACCACCGGTGGACCGCTGTTCCCTGTCGATTGAGACGAAGGCGTCGGAAGAAGTGCGGGGTCTCCAGGTCTGGTTTCCACGGGTGAAGTCGCCTGGGCGAGCCGAATCGGTGAAAACGCCTGTTCGTGCTGCACCCGTGCCTGGACGCTTTCGCGATGATCTTGTGCCGATGATGCGGGTACGGGGGTACGTCGAGGGTGTTCCGTCGCAGCCGGTGGCGAGGGCGGAGTTGGTCTGGCGCTGTCAACGTCCACGGGCCGGTCAGACGGAACTGAGGGGGAGACGGGAGTGTGCTCCAATTCCGCCGTGGTGGCTGTATGTTTATCTGAACCCTGGGGAGTGATCGGCTGTGGTGCGGGTGGGGAGGCCTGCGATTCACGGTTCGGTTGTAACGGCGGAGTCGCGCCTGTTGGTTTGGGAACCGGTGCCGAGCCAGTGCCAGATGAGCCTGAGCCTGGCGCAGTGAGCTGTTCAGGCGACGAATCGAGGAGCGCAGCAGGCGGGTGCCATGGGAGAAGGGCCGAGAGAGAGCCCGGTGGTGAGGCCGGTGTGTGCGACGAACTCGGGGACTGCCGAGCGAGCGCCGTCGCTGCTTCGGGCGTATCAAGGGGAGGGATCACCGCGGTCACCTCACTGGGAGCGAGATTTGCGCTCGAGTCGACGTCGGTTGGCGGCGCTACGAGCAATTGATTGGAATCTTTTGTTTCTTCAGGCTTCGCAGGACTCGCGGGAGTGAGGGGAGCCGGTGTGTCGTGAATGGGTGGCGTATTGAACACCTGTTGTAGCGCGGCATTGTCGCTTTCCATGGCCAGCACCAACGGCGTTCTTCCGCCGCTGTCCCGCATCTGAGGGTCGGCTCCGGAACGCAGCAACCGGTTGATAACCGTACGTTGTCGCGCCAATCGGTCTGCACGCGATTCGCCGGACGTTTCCCAGAACCGTCGGACCGCTTGGTGAAGTGGGGTAAATCCGAGCTCGTTAGAGATGGATGTCTGCATGCCCGCGTTGAGGAGTGCGTCGACGCAGGGTAGATGACTCTGCAGGCTGGCTTCGTGCAGCGCGGTGTTGCCGTCCCGGTCGCGTGCCTCAATTTGCGCGCCTTGGTTCAGGAGCAAGAGGACGAGCGCAAGGTTACCTCTTGCTGACGCAGTGATCAACGGTGTGGCCCCGCGGGCGTTGCGGGCCTCGATATTGGCTCCACGGTCGAGCAACACCTGGACCCTCGCTAGAGCGCTCTCGGTCAGGGCCGTATGGATTGATAGTTCTACGTCGGCGCTGGATAGGACTGGCTTTGCCCGTTTCTCGATGGGACGAGCGTCACTCGCGGACCAGCATCCGAGAATCAGGAGAAGGGCGGCGCAGGTAACGCCGGTGCTGTGGTGCAAGCGACCCACGGGCCCCCAAGAACGACGAGTCGGGAGGTGGCAATGCGACTGTATGGTTTAGCATACAGTCCGGCGCGGCGTCATCAGTAGTTGTGGGTGGAAAGGGCAACAATGGAAGGCCAAAACCAAAGCCAGGTGTATGAAGTCGCACTGCGGCCGCGTGATCGCTGACGTAGAAAAAGAAGATGTTGGCCGACGCTTACCAGCGATGGTGCCACCGCCCATAATAGGGCCGGTAGAAACGCGGTCCCCAAGCATAGGGGCGCCCATAAAATGGCGAGCCGTACATCCAGGGGCGGCCGAGGTACAGGCCAAAGCCCACTGACGGGTATCCGTACAACAAGCCGGGGGCAATGCCGGGGGACACGTAGGTGTAGGTGGAGGGAGCGGAGGATTGTTGCGCCATTTGCCGTTGCAAGTCGGCATTCATGGCGTTTTGCCGATCGGCTTGGTCTTTCAGCTGGCCGACGGTGCTTTGCTGGAGTTGGACTTCCGCCTCCAGTTTCGAGATTTTTTCTCGTTGGATTTCGATAAAGGCCTGCAGGCATCGCGTGTGCGCATCGCCCGTGTAGTTGGAACATTCCCAGGGGCCGGAGGATTCTGCGCCAAACACAGGCAGCACGAACAGAACAGCACTCATTCCCATGGCGAGCGAGATGAACCATTGCCGAAGGGATTCCAATCGGTGTGTCGTAAGACGTACCATGACGCTCCTCCCTGGCTAGCTATCGTTAGCCTATCATGGCTCTGACGGTGATGGAAGGCCAGATCCGGCCCGTAAAGAGGGAAACGAACGACTGCGTCGTCGGTTGACAGAAGTGGTGTGGGACGTGTGCCACGACGTAGGCAGACATACGGAAAGGAGAAGGGACTATGGCAGAAAAGCAGGTGATTGCGGTGGTCGGGGCGACCGGGATGCAAGGCGGCGGGTTGGTGCGGGCGATATTGGCCGATCCTGCCAGTGGGCTGACAGTGCGCGCGTTGACCAGGGATGTCCATTCGGATAAGGCCAAGGAGCTTGCCCGGCTCGGCGCGGAAGTGGTGGCGGCGGATGTGCATGACGTCGAGAGCCTGAAACGGGCGTTTGCCGGAGCCAGCGGCGCGTTTTGCGTTACATTCTTTTGGGCGCACCTTTCTCCGGAAAAGGAATATGCGGAAGCCGAGGCCATGGCTAAGGCGGCCAAGGCGGCGGGGGTGCGACACGTCATCTGGTCCACCCTCGAAGACACGCGCCGATGGGTGCCCCTGTCCGACAACCGTATGCCGACGTTAATGGGCAACTATAAGGTGCCGCACTTCGATGCGAAGGGGGAAGCGGATCAGGTCTTTAAGCAGCTCGGGGTGCCCACGACGTTTCTCCTCACGTCTTTTTATTGGGACAATCTCATCTACTTCGGCATGGGGCCCAAGCCGGGACCTGATGGGACGCTCGTGTTTACTCTTGCGATGGGGGAGGCCAGGCTACCGGGCATTGCCGCAGAGGATATTGGAAAGTGCGCCCTGGGCATCTTCAGGAAGCGAGATGCGTATCTCGGGAAAACCGTGGGTGTCTCGGGCGAACATCTCACCGGCTCACAAATGGCCGCTGCCCTGAGCAAGGCGCTCGGACGCGAGGTGCGGTATCAGGCAGTGCCGCCGGAGGTCTACCGGACCTTCGGCTTTCCGGGAGCGGATGATGTGGCCAATATGTTCCAGTTCAAGCGCGATTTTAATGCCGTCTTTTGCGCAGCCCGTGAGCCGGCGATCGCTCGGGCGCTCAATGGCGGAGTGCAGACGTTTGCGCAGTGGCTGGAGGCGAACAAGGCACGCATTCCCCTCTCCTAGCGGAAGGGCGGTGCTTGGCCGGAACCTAATGCTGAGGTTTTTGCCGGGAAAGTTGGCAGGAAGATGTGAACGGATTGCACCGCAGGCGGTGTATCTTGATCGTCCGCAACTTCTCCGGTCCTGCCGTGATCCGTGGCTCCTGAGCGCGTTCCCCATTTCCGAGCGTCGGAAACGAGGCCAGTGTCGTCAAGATGCAGATGGACAGGACGGCCAACACCCAAGCGAAGTAGAGTGAGTAACGCATGGCCTATTCGTAACACACTGCGTCGAGTAGTCAACGAAATGGTCGTTTTTCGTCATTCGTGTCTGTTGCGCTCCGGTTCATGTCCGCTGTGATCCATACGATTCCGTAGTTTGTTTCAGTGATTGTGGTGAGCATGGCTTTGGCGCAGACTGTCCCACTCGGTTCATCGGTGCAATATCCACCCTATTGATTGGACAAGGAGGATGCCCATGAAACAGTGGTCTATGGTTGTCTCGGCGTTGCTGCTGGCGATGTTCAGTCTTGGCTCTACCGGTTGGGCCGGCGAAATGAAGGCCAAGATGGAAGAAATGAAGGGTGATACGAAGGCCAAGGTCGAGGAACTGAAGGGCGAGACGAAAGCCGCGGTGGAAGAGGCCAAGGGCAACAAGGTGCAGGCGGAAGTGGAGCGTGCCAAGGGAAAAGGGAACGCGGCTCTGGAGAAGGCCAAGGGGAAGGTCAAGGAACTGAAAGCGAAGACCGAGTAACCCCTTTTCTCGCAAGGGGTGAAAGAGACTTGCGCGGGTCTGTTGCGACTGCGCAAGTCTCCTTTGCGAAGGTTTCGCTCATCGAGTCGGCTTTCACGGCATTGCGCGAGAGGGGCGCGGTCGCTACAATCCCCTCGCGCCGCCATCGGCGGCGGTCGTCTCACCGACAGGCGAATGCCGCATGCTCCTCTCCTTCGTGATTCTCTACCTTGCCTGCTCCGTCGGGATCGGGCTGTATGCGGCAACCCGCGTCCATAACACCAAGGATTTTGCCGTTGCCGGCCGATCCCTTCCTCTGCCCGTGGTCACGGCGACGGTGTTTGCGACCTGGTTCGGGGCTGAGACCGTCCTCGGCATCTCTGCCACCTTCGTCAAAGACGGGCTTCGCGCGGTCGTCGCCGATCCGTTCGGATCCAGTCTCTGTTTGATTCTCGCTGGCTTGTGGTTTGCCCGCCGACTCTACCGATTGAACCTCCTCACGATCGGAGACTTTTACCGGTTGCGGTACAACCGCGCGGTCGAAGTGCTGTGCACCCTATGCATCGTCGCCTCGTATCTTGGCTGGGTCTCGGCGCAGATCAAGGCGCTGGGACTGGTATTCGCCGTCGTGACAGACGGCGCGATGAGCCAGTCCGCCGGCATGGTGTTGGGCGCGCTGATCGTTCTCACATACACGACATTCGGCGGCATGTTCTCGGTGGCGATACTCGACTTCGTGCAGATCACCATCATCATGGGAGGCATGCTCTACATCGGGTCCGTGATCAGCGGGCTGGCGGGTGGAGTCGGGACGGTGGTCACGCATGCGGCGGCGGCGGGGAAATTGGATTTTTTCCCGCCGCCGCAGGTCGACGCGTGGATTCCATTCGTGGGTGCCTGGGTCACCATGATGTTTGGATCGATCCCTCAGCAGGATGTGTTTCAGCGAATCACGTCGGCTCGGGATGAGGGCACCGCGGTGCGAGGCTCGGTGCTCGGCGGATCGCTGTATTTCTTCTTCGCATTCGTGCCCATGTTTTTAGCCTATTCAGCGACGCTGATCGATCCGGCGCAGGTGGCGGATTTGCTGGAGCGGGATTCCCAACTTATTCTCCCGACCTTGATTGTGCAGCACACGCCGATCGCCGCGCAGATCATTTTTTTCGGCGCCTTGCTGTCTGCCATCATGAGTTGTTCGTCGGCCACATTGCTCGCGCCGTCCGTGGCCTTCAGTGAAAATATCGTCAAGAGCCTGCTGCCCACCATCGGCGATCGCGGGCTGCTGGCCGTGATGCGGACGGTGTTGGTCGGGTTTGCCGCGCTCGTCTTGCTGTTTGCCCTCAATTCGGAAGCCAGCATTTTCAAGATGGTGGAAAGTGCGTACAAGGTGACGCTGGTGGCGGCGTTTGTGCCGCTCTTGGCCGGGTTGTACTGGCCGCGCGCGACGACGCAAGGCGCCATGCTTGCCATTGTCGCCGGTCTCGCGACCTGGCTGACATTGGAGTGGTCCGTCACCCCCGATCAAGTCTGGCCGCCGCAATTGGTGGGCATGCTGGTAGCATCAGGGGGAATGGTCGTGGGGTCGCTGCTGCCGCAATGGATTCCGCATTCAGCTGCGACGGTTGGGGCACTGAACCGGTCGTCGGTCACGACCCCTGCGGAATAGTGAAGGGCACGGGGTTGTCTCGCTTTGCGAGAGCGGCGCATCGCGTCGGCTGGAGTGGAGGAGAGGGCAAGTAGCCCCAGCGGGTCGGTCGGATGGCCCGGTCTCAGCGCGTGAAACCGTTCGTCAGGTGGATGAGACGGGTTGCAACATTTCACCCACCAGACGAATCAAGTCTTCGGGTGAAAATGGCTTCTGCAAAAATGTCGTCTGTCCCTGCGACTCGTCGCCCGTGACGGGTGGATTGTCGCTATAGCCCGACATGTAGAGGACCTTCAGGTCTGCGAAGTGGCTGCGAAGGCGCGTTGCCAACTCTTTCCCGTTCATGCCGGGCATGACGAGATCGGTGACCAATAAATCAACGTGGAGCGAGTTGCGGCGAATCAGATCCAGCGCCTGGAAGCCGTCTTCCGCCTCATGCACCGTGTAGCCGTGGGTGCGAAGAATGTGCTGGGTCAGCAGTCGGACGGAAGGTTCGTCCTCCACGAGGAGGATGATTTCTGTCGCCTGTTTGGGATCGGGTGTGGACACGGCAGCCGGAAGCGCGACATGCGGAGGCACGACCTCCGGCAGAAACACCGTCATCGTGGTGCCGTGGCCGACGCTGCTCTCGACCGAGATCGACCCTCCACTTTGATGCACGATGCCGTATACCGTTGAGAGTCCGAGCCCAGTGCCTCGTCCCGGCGGCTTGGTGGTAAAAAACGGCTCAAAGATTTTGGCCTTCGTGGCCGCGTCGATGCCGGTTCCCGTGTCGTGGACGCGCAGTCGCACATAGGTGCGGCTGGTACGTGCGTCGTGGTTGGGACCCCACACGTTTTCGGGAAACACTTGGGATGTGTCGATGGTCAAGGTGCCGCCATGCGGCATGGCATCACGGGCATTGACGGCTAGGTTGAGCAGGACCTGTTCGAGCTGGACCGCATCAGCCTTGACCCATCGCGGAGAGGGATCGAGCTGCAGCACGATTGTGACGTGTTCACCGATGAGGCTCTTGAGCAGGGCCATGAGGTCCCGAATCACGCGATGGAGATCCAGTGAGACCGGGTGGAGCATCTGTTTACGGCTGAAGGCGAGCAGCTGCCCGGTCAGCGCCGCGCATCGTTCGCCCGCCCGCTGAATTTCCTGGACGAAGTAGCGGGCTGAGGAGTTTTGACTCAGCTCCTGAAGCAGCACCGCGCTGTATCCGAGGATGACGGTCATGACATTGTTGAAATCGTGGGCGACTCCCCCGGCCAATCGTCCGACGGCCTCCATTTTCTGGGCCTGCCTCAGCTGGTCTTCCAGTTCGCGGGCTTCGGTAATGTCTTCGGTGATCCCACTCAGGTTGTCGACGTCGCCTGTTTCAGAGCGGTGGATGACCATCCGATCATGGATCCATCGAATTTTTCCGTCAGGGCGGACAATGCGATACAGCAGCTGCATATCTCGCCCGGTCGGACTGGTCAACTCCGCATCATAGACTTCCATCACCATCCGTTGATCATCCGGGTGCACACAATCCCGCCAGAGTTTGGGATTGTCATAGAACCGTGCGGCCGGCAATCCCCAGATTCGTTCAAACGCCGGATTCACGTACAGCACCTGCGGCGGTTGGGCACGTGCGAACCACACTCCCTGGTTCAGGTTGTCGGTGAGATAGTTGAATCGCTTCTCACTCGAGAGCCGCGCGCCTTCTGTGAGGCGATGCTCACGCACCTCTTCCTGCAGTCTGGCATTGGCCTGCGCAAGATCGGTGGTGCGCTCGGCGATGCGCTGTTCCAGGTCACTCTGAGCAGTTCGGAGATGGTCCTCGATGATGCGACGTTCGTGGATCTCTTTGGTGATGTCCTGATTCAGCCGTTCCACGGCTTCCGTGCGTGTGGTGAGCGACTGCACCAGGCTGACCTTTTCCAACTGCAAGCGTATGGAGGACATCAGTACACGATTGAAATTCCACGCCGAGTGAACGGTGGCGAGAAGGAACAGGCAGCCCATGGCTCCCATGATGAGATGAAAGTCCTGTCCGCTGAACAGCAGGTGTCCGAGAACGGGCAGTGTGACCGGCATGGCGTAACAGAGAAAGAGGGGCAGCGAGACCGAGAGCACGGAGATGGCCCCCGCGGTCATGCCTCCCAGGACGAACAGGTGCACCAATTCATAAGGAAGTGGGATGTCTGCGGTGAGGAAATAGACGCTGCCGCCCCAGGCGACACCGGCTGCGGTGGTGCTGATCAACATCCAGCGGTGCCAGTCAGAACGAGCCCGGCCAGCTGGAGTCGCACGGCGATATTGCAGAATCAGGATCGCCCGTGCGGCGGCGATGAGCCACAGGAGCAGGACCCAGGCTACCAGCGGCGCATGCGGAACGACCGACCACTCCACGGCAGCGAGAATTGCCGCATTGGCGGCGCTGGCCAACACACCGGTCGGCATGTTGCGATAGAGGACGTGAATTTGTTGGGCGTGGAGGTCGGAGGTTGAGTCAGCCTGAGACGGGCGATCCATGGAGAGGCCTCGCTCGAAAACGGAATCACCGCGCACAAGCCACAGGGGAGATGGTTAGGCCTTCGGTGCGCATCGTGAATGACGGTACTCTAACACGGGTCCGAGAACAGCGGGGCATCAAAAATTCACCCGGAGGTTAATGGAGCCGACATGCAAGGTCGTGCGATAGGTACCGTTGACGGTTGGATTGATGTTGCCGGCGACGGTTCTATTTTCATACAGGATGGCCTGGTAGGCCAGGTCGAGACCGAGTCCCTTGGGGCTGAGCGTTTTGCCGGACCCGCCGCAAGGAATGACCCCGAGAAACCGGCCATGTTCCCGGCACATGAACCCGATTCCGGTGGAGACGGCATGGTTGTCGCCGTCGGGGATAGCAGGGTTGAAGGTTTGGTCGGGAATGGCTTTCTGGGAATGCCAGTACCCGGCGCGCAAGGCGACGTCCCAATCCGGCAGCGGTGCGGGATTCAGCCATTTGTGCTCCGTTCCGATCATCACGGTGTAGCCGCTGATCCAGTTGGCCGGGGTGGCGACGGTGAGGCCGTTCGACAAGTGAGCGTCCAGGTTGCGGACCGATTTCCAGCCTGTATAGTCCACATCCAATTCCAATTTCCATTCCCGTTCTGTGTTGCGAACGGGCCAGAGTGCGATGCCGCCGGTGAGTACCTGCGGCACGACAAAGGTCGTGCGGGCGTCCGCCACATGGGTACCGCCGGCGAGCAATTGGCCGTCGAGATGCAGCGTGGCCTGGCTGCGATAGATGAGGCCGATGTTGACGAGCGGGCGGCCATCTTCATTTCGCAACGGCGTGTACAGCAGGCTGGCATTGAAGCCGGCCGCCGTGTCCCGCCCATTCAATTCCATGCCGGTCCCGGCGGGAATGCCGCGCCCGCCCGGCCAGCGAAACTGACGCTCCACTTGCCCTTCGCCGAACGCTCCCGAAAAGGTATACACATCCGCTCCCAAGCCGATGGCCAGATCTGGCAGCGGTCTAAAGGCGATGGACGGACGAATATCGATCAACTCGAAGGCGGCTTTGGTGGTGGCGGTCGCAAAGGGGCTGCTGTCCGGCCAACGGGTTAATGTGCCGAAGGGGCTGAAGACGGCCAGGCCGACCGCGGTGCTCTCGGACGAACCGATGCCGAGATCCTTGAGGTTCGCGGTGATGTAGAAATTAGATGGAGGCGGAACGGCCACACTGCCGCGAAGGTCTCCATTGGCCTGCGTGCCTGCGGCATTCTGGAACGAGAACCCACCGGCGATGAGTGTGGTGCCGGCCGACAGTTGCACGCCGCGGAGTTGGGTCATGCCGGCCGGATTGTAGTACCCGGCCGAGGCATCGTCGGCTTGGGCCGTGAATGCGGACGCTTGACCGGTTGCCGAGGCACTGTGATCGTAAATGCGAAAACTGCCTGCTGACACCACAGCCGGACACGTGGCGATCATGCCGGCGAGCAGGAGGCTGCACACGGACGACACGCGTCCAGTCGTGAATCGGTTGTGTGGTTCTCTCGTGGTGCGACGGCGATCAGTCGGATGCGGCAATTTCGCCGCACCGGAGCGGATGTTCTGTAACGCATGGAAGGAGTTGTCGGTGGCGGATCGTCGTGTCTTCACCGGTGCTTTCCTCGTATGGCTAAGTCTAGGTACAAGATCGTAGGCAACCGGCCGTGTGCGATCATCTAAGAGCACGGCGGGCGCTTTGTCAAGCCTGGACCGGGCCGACGGGAGATTCAACGAGGTGGCCGGATGTGATTTCGTCCGCCGGATCGCGTATGCTCGGCCTATGGGGATGTGGTGGTGACGGTCGTTAGGCGCTGGTTCGTACGAGGGCTTCTGATCCTAGTGGGCGTCGTGCTCCTTGCCGCAGGGAGCGCCCTGACCTACGGCCTCTACCTTTCCACCAGCCTGGCCCTGCCGACGGGTGATGAGCATCCCCCCCGCCTCATTTATGGCGCCCCGTTCCTGCTGAAGCCCGATTTGGACATTGCTGCCTCGCATCTTATCGAACGCCTCAACCGTCTCGGGTACCACCAGGTCGATGCGGCCGTCCGCACACCCGGCGAATATCGCGTGACGCCCTCTGAAATCGACATCCATCTGCACGAGTTTGGTGATTTGCATCTGCGGCCCGTCCCCACTCGGCTGGTGCTCGATCAGGGGCGTGTGGCACGGGTACTCTCGATTCAGAGTGGCGACGAGTTATTTCCCGCGTATCTGGAGCCTCAACTGATCAGCGGACTGCGTGGCGCTTCGCGGCAAGTCCGCGAATGGGTGTCATACGACGACCTGTCGCCACGGTTTCTCGATATTCTGCTGGCGATCGAGGACCGTCGATTCTTCAGCCATCTGGGCATCGATCCGGTTGCCGTGTTACGTGCCGTATGGACCAATCTCACACGGGGAACGGTCATTCAGGGTGGGAGTACCATCACCCAGCAACTGGCCAAAAACCTGTTCTACTCACCACAGCGCACATTCGGCAGAAAACTGAAGGAATCTATTGCCGCGCTGGTCTTGGAGGCGAAGTATCGTAAACAGGCCATTCTCGAAAGTTATGCCAATGAGATTTACCTTGGGCAGGTCGGTTCGGTGTCGATCTATGGCGTCGGAGAGGCGTCTCACCGGTATTTCGGGAAACGCATGGACGCATTGAGTCTGGAAGAAGCCGCCTTGTTGGTGGGGATGATCAAGGGGCCGAATACATACTCACCGTTGAGAAACCCCACGCTTGCCAAGCAACGCCGGGATGTCGTGCTGGGTCGGTTGCATGAATTGGGCATTATCGATGAGGTGGCCCGTGCGCAAGCCGTCAACGCGCCCGTGCGAGTGATGCCGCCGCAAGACACGCTGGCCGATGCCCCGTTCTTCGTGGATTATCTGCTGCGTCAAGTAGAGGAGGCCACGGGCACTCCGCTTCCCGATGGTGTTCGGGCGTATACGACCCTCGATCCCGTGTTGCAGCGGTTGGCTGCGCAGACGTTGGATAGCGAGTTGATCAAGCTCGAAACGGCCTATCCGGCGTTGAAGGATCATCCCACGTTGGTGCAGGGGGCGTTGGTGGCCATCGATCCGGCGACCGGCGGCATCTTGGCGATGGTGGGAAGCCGTGACTATCGTATGAGCCAATTCAATCGCGCCGTGCAGGCGAAACGTCAACCGGGATCGTTGTTCAAGCCGCTGGTCTATCTGGCCGCCCTGGAGGCGCGCCGTGAACTGGCCGGTGGACAACCCATTACGCCTGCGACAGCCATTGTGGACGAACCGGTCACCTTTGATTCAGGGGCCGGCGTCTGGGCGCCGCAGAATTATGACCACAAATTCCACGGGACGGTGTCGTTGCGGACAGCCTTGGAACAATCCTTCAATATTCCCGCGGTCAAAATTGCGCAAGCGGTGGGGACCAAGCGCATTCTCCATCTGGCGGAGAGCCTGGGGATTCGAAGTGCATTGGCCGATAATCTGTCCATCGCGCTGGGGACGTCCGGGGTGTCGTTGCTGGAACTCACCTCGGCGTATGGCGTCTTGGCGCATGGAGGCTTGATGGTGGCCCCGACAGCCGTGCAGATGGTGATGACTCCGGAGGGGGATCCGGCCTGGCATCATACGCCGGCCCGGCATCAAGCGGTGTCGCCTCAGGGGGCGTATGTGATGACCTCGCTGTTAAAAGGGGTGGTGGAGCGCGGGACTGCGGCGAAGGCCAAAGCGATGGGATTGCGCGGGATTGTGGCAGGAAAGACAGGGACGACGGATGGCTATCGCGATGCCTGGTTTATCGGCTATACGCCGGATGTCGTCGTGGGGGTCTGGGTGGGTTTCGATGACGAGGAGGCGCTACATCTGACGGGCGCGCAAGCCGCCTTGCCGATGTGGGTGGAGTTTATGCGGCGGATCATGCCGGCGAACGCCCATGACTTTACCCAACCGCCTGCGGTGGTGACACGCGAGATCGATCCGCAGTCGTTGCAACTCGCGACGTCGAAATGCCCGCAGCGGGTGGCGGAGGTATTTGTCGAAGGCACAGAGCCGTCGGTCTACTGCGAAGTGCATGGCAGCGGGTTCTGGGAGCGGGTGAAACGCAGTTTTGGTTTTTTCTAGGTCGGTTCGAAAAGCTGGTGTAGGCTCGCTTCATGTTGGGATGGTTCTCCGGTTCACCCGCCACTGCCTGCGACAAGGAGTTCGTGATGATGAAGAAGTCCGGCTTTGTGGAAAGCGACAATATCACCCTGCTGGCCAAGGGCGTCTTGCTCAGGGGCGAAATTCATGTGGAAGGCACCGTCCGCATCGACGGTCGATTGGAAGGTGACCTGCAGACTGCCGGGACGGTCGTGATCGGTGAAGACGGGGTGGTGCAGGGGACCATTACCGCCGGGACGATCATCAGCAGCGGGAAGATCAAGGCGACGGTTCGGGCGACGGAACGACTGCAATTGCTCAAGACCGGGATCCTCATTGGCGAAGTGCATGCGCCAGCCTTCTCGATGGAGGATGGGGCCAAGTTCCAAGGCACGTCGGACATGGGCGTGTCGTCCTGGGGGGAGGATGCGCAGAAGCTCCCGGCCAATGTCCGTGATATTTCCTCTCAGCGGCCCAAGGCGGTTGCGGCGGTGGGCGAAAACTCCTGACAGTTCCCTCCTCGCGCGCGAGGGCCGCATGGCCCGATGTGCTCCCACAACTCCGGCTTGCTCTCTGCTTCTTTCGATAGCACCCGCTCAGGCACGACGGTCGTCCGTGCGTGACATCCTGAGCGGGTTCTGTTATCAACGCCTGCAACGCAGGTGATCTCGGGATTTCCATGAATCGACGACAGATTTTCGCAGTCTGCTTTTTCGGCGTCTTGCTGGGGCTGTTGTATCAGATGGGCCTCATGTTTCGCCCGTTCGTCTTTCCGGTGCTGTGGGCGGTGATCCTGGCGCATCTCTGCTTTCCGCTCCATGTGCGGTTGACGGCCTGGCTTGGCGGGAAGGAGTTGCATTCCGCCGTGATCCTGACGCTGGGCGCGCTCGCCTTGGTGGTGGTGCCGTTGGTCGTTCTCAGCGTGATGTTGGTCAAGGAGGCCGGATCCGCCGAACGCGCGGTGCGGGAGTGGATTGCTTCGGGAGGTGTTCAGCAGTTGCCGGACCGCCTCTCGGGACTTCCCGGCGGCGGGGTGGCGCGCGAGTGGTTGGAACGATTCACGGGACAGGAAAGCGACCTGGAGCAATTTGTGTTATCCAGCGCCAAGACGTTCAGCAAGTTCATCGTGGCTGAATTAAGCGATCTCGTGCGCGACGTGTTCATGTTGGTCGCCGACTTTCTCGTCATGGTGTTTACCCTGTTTTTTTTCTTCAAGGATGGCCGCCATTGGCTCGCGTCGCTCTACGGTCTGATTCCGCTCGAAGCCTCGCATAAAGACAAGATTCTCGTCCGCCTGGACCAAACCATTCGTGCCGTCGTGAAGGGGATTGTGCTGACGGCCGTCGCGCAGGGACTGCTCGCCGGGGCGGCCTATGCTGTGCTGGGAGTGCCTTTTCCAATCGTGTTGATGGCCCTGACCATCCTCCTGGCGCCGTTGCCGTTCGGCGGCACGGCGCTCATCTGGGGGCCGGTCGCACTGTATCTGCTGTGGACCGGGGCATTAGGCAAGGGGCTGGTCATGCTGGCGTGGGGAATCGGGGTCGTCTCGACCATCGATCAGATTTTGAAGCCGCTGTTTATCGGTCAGGGGGCGCAGATTCCCGTGTTGTTGCTGACCTTCAGTGTGCTGGGTGGTTTGGCTGCGTATGGCATTCTGGGTTTGTTTCTAGGACCGATTCTGGTCGGCCTCTTTCTCACCGCGTTGCAGATCTATCGGGACGAATATCAGCCGCCGGCCTCGTCGCTGGTTCAGCGCTGACGCCCCTTCGGGTCAGCGACCGTCAATCGAGCGGGATGGTGATCGTCATGCCCCCCATGACATCGTTGAGGGCAAAGTCGCGTTTGGGACTCAACGGGTGGCTGTTGTGACACTTGACGCAGGCCGCTGAAATCGCTCGGTCGGAATAGATGGCTTGAAAGTACTGTTTGCGGCCGCTCGTCACGATCCCGGTGAACGGCCGGTCGGGGGTCTGTGAAAAGCTTTCGAGGGCTTTCCGCTCCAGCTCGGTGGCAGGGGCATTGCGCTGATAAATCGGCCAGAGGCTAATGAGTCGGTAGCGAATGCCTCGTCCGGACTCCGCGACGAGTTTGCCGGAATGTTGCAGGAACTGTGCGGGGAGCGGCAGCGCATTTTCATGTTCCCAATGTTCCACGGCAGATACGATCCCCTTGGCCTGCATGCGATTGACCACCTGGTCGGTGTAGATGGTCCGGTCGGCGTCCAGCACCGCATGCACAAAGTCTGCGACTTTCTCCGGCGCAATGCCTGCCGGTGCCACGTCCTTGGCGTGTAATGAGTACGTTGAGGCGCAGAGCAGCAGGACGAGCCACAACCAGCGTGAGTGGGCGAGTGTCAGGATGAGATGCATGGCGCCTCCTTCCGTACCCGGGACTTGTCCGCCGGCAGCGTGATGACGCAGGTGGTGCCTTGACCCTCGGGACTCTCCAGGCGGATCTCGCCGCCGAACTTCTTGATCAACCGTTGCGAGACGGTCAGGCCGAGACCTGACCCTTCGCCCTGGCCTTTGGTTGTATAAAACGGATCGAACACTTTGCCGAGGTGTTGCTTGGGAATGCCGGGCCCGTTATCGCGGATTCGAATGGTCACGACATCGTCCTGTTCTTCGGTGGTGAGCCAGAGGTCGCCTTGCCCATTCATGGCTTGAATGGCGTTGGTCAGGACATTGATGAAGGCCAGTCGAAGCTGATCCGGGAGCGCGGTGACCGGAGAGACTGCGACATAGTGTTTCTGAACGTTCAGGCCGAGACATTCATGGGAGGTCTGCACAATGGCTAAAGCTTGCTCCAGTTGGGCGGTGACATCCACGGGGATGCGTTGGCTCTTGGATTCTCGCGCTGCGACGCCAGTGAAGTCTCGAATGATCGCGGCCATCTTCCGCCCATGTCCGACGATGTCCTGCGCATAGCCTTTGGCGCGCTCCAGATCGTCTTCCTCTTGAATGGCTTCCCCGAGACCGAGTATGCCGAACAGCGGGTTGTTGAGTTCGTGGCCGATGCCGGCCGTCAAGACATCGAGGCTGCCGGACTTCTCCGCTTGAATCAACTGATCCTGTAACCGGCTTTCATCGGTGGTGTCGCGTAGGACGAGCCCGAACCGTTTTCCTGCGCCGCTGCGGCCCTCAAGCGGAAACCATTCGTACTGATACAGATGAGGGCCGATACGGAGTTCACGCCGCAGCGAGGGGGGCGCAGGGCTGAGGGCTTGATTCAGCGGGTCGCGTGCCTCCTTCGGCGAGGGGGCTCGATCCGCACGGGGCGAAGCCACAGGCGTCCCTGCTTCAACCAGCCGCAGGTCTCGGCGGAGCGCCTGGAGATGTTCGTCATCGATGGGGAGCAGATCAAACAACGGCCGGGCCGTCCAGTCCTCCGTCTGCAAGGTCTCCCGTGAGGCCCGGTTCATGTACTGAATGAGGCCTTGCTGATCGATCATGATGATGGGCGTCGGCACGGCATCGAGCACTTGGTCCGTGGATTTTTGGAGGTATTGGACTTCCTGTGTCTTCTCTTCGACCTGGGTGCTCAGGCCAGCGAAGGCGGCCTCCAGTTGTGTGTGCATACGGTTGAATTCGACAGCCAGCTCTTCCAATTCATCGCCCGTGTGAATCTGGATCGGCTCCTGCAATTCCCCGCGTCCGATCAAGCGGGCTGCCTCTTGCAGTCGTCGGACCGGCGTGACGATTCGGATGGCGGCAAAATACCCTAAGGTCGCGAGCAGGCAGAGGGCAACCGACGCCAGAATCAGCATCCACAGCATGAGATGCCGGATTGGTGCAAACAGCTCGTCGGAAGACTGCCAGACAAATGTATGCCAGGCCCCGTTTTCCAGGGAACCGTTGGTGGCGCGACTCGTTTCAGGAAGCAGCGCAAATCCAATGATCGCAGTGCCTTGCCCTCCATGACCGTCGCTATCAGCGGTAACCCAGCCCGGTTCCCTGCCGGTGACATGAGGAATCAGCGTCGGGTCTGACAGGCGAACGCCCGTCGGAAGGATAGGGCAGCTCAACACGATCCCCCGACTGTCGATGAGCATCACGTGGCCGGTCTTGCCGAACCGGATGGGATGCGTCGAGGGAGAGAAGAATTCTTTGGCATCGATGACCCGATGGAGAACTCCCACCACTTCATACCGCAGGCTGTCCATGATCGGCAGCGAAATACTGAAGACGTAGGTCTTGGCCTGCTCGTCGAAATGCAGATCCTCGATATAGAGCTGGCCGACGCCCTTGTTGTAGGTACCTTTCCACCACGGGGTATCCGCATGGGCAAAGCTGGGGAAGGTGGTGAGCGCGGCAAAAAGATTGCCTTGCACATCGGTGATGAACAGCTTCTTGGTGGCGGCCCGCACGACCTGGGGCAGAAGCAGGTCCGATTCAGTCTGTGAGCCGGCATAAAATCCCCGTAGCAGAAGCGCCGTGGGATTCTCCGTGACGGCCTTCACGGCAACTGGATCTCGTGCGGCCCAATTCGTGCGTTGGCGGGCGCTGGCTGCCTGCGAGACGCGCGCGTCTCCGGACTGCAATCGATCGCGGTGGTGCTCCAACTGTTGGATGATTCCCGGATGCACCGCGATACGGGACGTTCTGGTCACTTCCTCGGCTACGAGCAGGTCCAACTTTCTGGCGGCCTCGGTGGCCAGGGCTTGGAAACTTTCACCGCTGACGACTTGGATTTCCTTAGAGCCGCGGAGGAAGGCCATGCCAAGCCCGAGCAGCAAAGGAACCACGCCGACCAGCAGCATGGAGACGATCAGCTTACGCTTCAGCCCCCATCCTAGCGGGTTGGACACGGGGTGTCGGGTGCTCATTACAGGCGTGCCCATGATGTTGTCGGTTGCATCTGTGGAAATTCGATCCGGAACGTCGTGCCCACACCGATGTCGCTGTCGACACAAATGTGCCCGTCCATCTTCGAGATCACCGACATGACATTGTACAACCCCAGCCCTGTCCCTTTTCCTGGGGGTTTCGTGGTGTAGAGCGGTTCAAAAATTTTCGAAAAGGCTTCCTTGGGAATGCCACATCCCGTATCGCTTACGGAGACGCTGACCGTGCCGTCCGGGCCGACCTTCGTTTCGAGGGTCAATGTGCCGTGGACCTGGATGGCCTGAACGCCGTTCGTGATCAGATTGACGAAGACGTGCAGCAATTCATCGGGATTTCCCTTCACAGTCGCCTCGTCGTCGTAGTGTTTCACGACGGTGACATCCTGTAGCGTGACGGCATACCGGGCAATTCTCAAGGCCTCGTCCAATTTGGTGTTGAGGTTGACCATCACGTCTTCGACGGCGCCATTGCGCCTGGCATATCGAGTCAGGTCTCGGCAGATAGCGCTGGTGCGTTTGACGGCCTCGGTGATGTCGCGGGCCTGCTCGTGTACGACAGCGAGGTCTTGTTCATCCACGAGATTTTCCGCAAGGCCGAGAATCAACTGCAGGGGGTTGTTGATGTCGTGTGCGATGCCGGCCGCAAACGACCCCAGACCGGCCAGTTTGTCGGCCTGGAACAGTTCGGCCTCAAGTGTTGATTGATGCTGAACGAGTTTCCAGAGCAGTCGCGTGGCGGCTCCGCTCAAGACCTCGGCGTCCGGGCGTTTCATGGCCTGAATCATGGCATTCATGGACGGATCGCCGGTCACATCCATGATCAGACCGACCTGTTCGTTCTGGATGAGGTCGGACACGTGCGGTTCCACGAGCACATGGAGGTCCCGTGCGCGCTGAAGGCCGGGAGCCGCGGGGTCCTTGTCCGTGATTCCGACGATCTCGACGTCGGGAATTTGATGAAGGAGATCTAGGAGGGCCATCCCGCCTTTGCCTGCTCCGATGATGGCAATCCTCGTGGCATGTGGTGTCATGTCTGGGTTCCATGTGAGAGCCAAGGTGCACAGCGTGGGTAACCATGTCCCGGCGTCTGATGCCGTCGGGGAGGTCATCCCGACCTCCCCGACGCTGCTCGTACGAGGCATCCGGCGACATGGTCAACGGCTACAGTTGGGCCAGCTCACGTTGCTCCATGGCTCTGGCTACTGCTGTGCGCAGCTTTTCCCCTTCCACCGGTTTCACCAGATAATCGACCACGCCGCTGCGAAGGAACGAGGTGGCCATGTCGGTGTCGGGGAACCCGGTCAGGACGATGATCGGGACTCGCGGCCATTCCTGTTGGAAATAGGCAATGGCTTCAACCCCGTTGATTTTCGGCATGCGAATGTCGCAGATCAAGACGTCAAGCAGCAGCCGGTTTTCTCCGGTATTGATCACCTCGATAGCCTTTTCTCCGTTCTCCGCCTCAAGCACCTCATAGCCGGCTTTCTGGAGGGTCATGCGAACGACTTTCCGGATGTCCGGTTCGTCATCGACGATGAGCACTCGGCCATTGCAAGCGGTTTCACTCATGAAGAAGCCTGATTTGAAGTCTTCCATGATGCCCTCCTTGATGGTGTCGGTGGTTGTCACTGTTTGCCAGTGAGGTACAGCAACAGGTGTGCCTCCGAGGTGAGGCAGGAGAGTCTTGTGATTTCAGATAGTTAGCTGGATGACGCGCCTGGTTGGTTCAGGCCTGGTGGTTGGGATCCACCAGGCCTGATGAAATGCACCACCGGCGAACGTGGTCGGTAGGCGGGGGTGTTGTATGAGGAACGCCGGTAGTCGTGTATGAAGGGAGGCGCGCCCTGGTGCCGGCAGGTCTTACTTGCTATGGGCTTGTCCGAAGAAATGTAGATCCTTGTCCCCGCGGATGTGTTCCGGGGTGATGACGTATTCCCCTCCCATGGCGGGCGCCCAGATTTTATCGGCCGTCGCTTTGTCCCCTCCGGTAAAAATGAAGCCCATAGCCCCGGCGACCGCGCCCAACATGGCTACGGCCATCTTGATGCCGCCGTACGGTAAGGTCAGGAAGTAGCTTCCCAGGCCCTGGATCGCTTCCGAGCCTGAGCCGGCGGCAGAGGCCGGTCGAACCGAGACGGTCGCCTGGCAGGCAAGGGCAATCAGGAGGGCGCACAGGATCATTCGAACCAGCGGACGGGGATGGTGTGAAACCGTTCGGATCATGGAAAGGCTCCTTTCATTCTACGTACATGAGCGTCAGGAAACCGCCTACACCAACCGGTAGTGTAGCGGCCCTCCGGCCAAATTACCATCTGCCGTCGTGCGGGGTGTCGCAGCGGTTTGCACCACTTGCAGTCACGATTGCCTTCGTCTTCCCGGATGCGCTATTCTCGGACACGATGATTACTGCAGAGGCCGTGACGACATACATCCGTCAGATATTTCCTGACGCTGCCGTGACCGTGATCGATAAGACTGGGACACAGGACCACTTGATCGTGCGGGTGACGTCGGCGGGTTTTGCTGAGAAGAATCTTCTGGACCGGCATCGGATGGTGTATCACGCGCTCGCTGCTCCCATGAAAGACGGGCGTATTCATGCGCTAGAGATTACCGCTACAACACCGGATGAAGTGAACAAGTAGGGAGGGACAGATGGCTGACCCGATTGAGGAAGAGATTCAACGAGAAATTAGGGCGAACAAGATATTGATTTACGGCAAGGGGACCAAGGCCATGCCGATGTGCGGGTTTACCCGGGAGACCATGCATTTTTTTGAGAAATACGGGTATCCCTACGAACTCATCGATGTGCTGTCTCAGCCGGCCAAGCGCGAAGCCTTGACCCGGTTGACCAATTGGCCGACCTTGCCGAAGGTGTTCATCGACGGACAGTTTTACGGGGACACCGATATTTTGGATCCGATGGAAGCCAAGGGCGAAGTCGAGCCCTTGTTGAAAAAAGCGTTCGCCGCATCCTAACGAGGGGGCGGCGGGTCGGAGAGGGTTCCTGCCTGTCCTTGATCCGTCCGGCCCATTGCACGACCTTCCCTTGTCCATCTCCTCAGGGTTCCCACCCGCACGATTCTTGCGAGTTCTTGCGTGACCGTCCCCAAGCCGATAGAATCCTGCCTGCTGCTTATGGGGAAGGATGTGCAGGCAAAACCTCCGCTCTGCGTCGATCTTGATGGCACCCTCATCAAGACGGATCTGCTTTGGGAATCACTTCTCGTGTTGCTCAAGCAGAATCCACTTCTCGTTGTTCTGCTCCCCTTGTGGCTCATCAAAGGCAAAGCCTACCTAAAACATGAGATTGCCAGACGGGTGACGCTCGATGCCAGCACCTTGCCTTATGACCAGGACTTAGTCGAGTTTCTCTCAGAGGAACGCCGATCCGGGCGAGAGTTGATACTCGCTACGGCCAGCCACGAGAGTTTCGCTCGGGCGGTAGCGACCCACCTCGGTTTGTTCGATGAGCGAGTCTTTGGGAGTGACTGCTCCGTGAATCTGAAGGGGGTGCGTAAAGTGGCCCTCTTAGTTGAGCGGTACGGGACTCGCCGTTTTGCCTATGCCGGAAACTCCACGGCTGACTTTCCGGTATGGGCCGAGGCCAGCGAGGCGATTGTCGTCAATGCGTCAGCCGCCGTTGAAAGTCGCGCTCGTACGTTGACGACGGTCAGCCGTGTCTTCAACTCGCCGGCGAAATGGGCAAAGTCGGTCGCCAAGGCGTTGCGTGTCCATCAGTGGGCCAAGAACGTGTTGGTGTTTGTTCCGGTGCTGGCCTCCCATCAACTGATCAACGGTCGGTTGATGCTGCAGGCGGGGCTGGCCTTTCTCGCTTTCAGTTTGTGTGCCTCCTCGGTGTACATCATCAACGATTGTCTCGATCTGGAGTCCGATCGTCGGCACCCGAGGAAAAGAAATCGGCCGTTTGCCTCCGGCAGTCTGTCGATCCCGTTTGGTCTCACCTTGGCTGCGGTTTGTCTCGTCGGGGGCGTCCTGTTGGCCGTTGCGCTTCCCCCATTGTTCCTGCTCGTGCTGGCAGGGTACCTGGTGTTGACTACTGGCTACTCGTTCTACCTGAAACAATTCGTGCTATTGGATGTGATCGTCTTGGCGCAGTTGTATACCGTGCGTGTCTACGGGGGCGGGGCCGCGACCGGGGTTGCGCCGTCGCATTGGTTGTTGACCTTCTCGCTGTTTCTCTTCCTGAGTCTGGCGTTGGTGAAACGGTTCACGGAATTGCGGCTCATGAGCCAAACCGAAGGTAAGGGGTTGCATGGGCGCGGGTATTGGGTGACGGATCTGGAGCACGTGTCCAGTATTGGAACGGCCAGTGGGCTTTTGGCGGTGTTGGTGTTGGCGCTGTATATCAGCAGTAAAGAGGTCCTTCTGCTGTATACGCACGCGGATGTGTTGTGGCTGGTGTGCCCGGTGATGTTGTATTGGATCAGTCGGGTCTGGATGCTGGCCTATCGAAGCCAAATGGATGACGATCCGGTGGTGTTTGCGGTCAAGGACCCCAAAAGTTATGCGATGGCCGCCATCATCGCGGCCATTCTCTTCTTCGCCAAGTGACGGTGCCCGGTTAAATCCCCCACGCCCCGCTAAGATGCAGATTGGCGCCGTTCACATAGCGCGCCTCTTCGCTCAGTAAGTAGCGTACCGCGCCGACTGTGTCTTTCACACTCCCGACATATCCGGCAGGAATCCGTTTGACCACGCCCGCAAGTTCCTCCGGCGGTGCGCTCCCGGAATCGATAAAGCCTGGAGAAATGGCGTTGACCGTAATCCCGTACGGCGCGAGCAGTTTGGCCAAGGTGCGTGTGAGGATCAATACGCCGGCTTTGGCGATATAGTGCCCGGTCACTTCCGGCTGTGCCACCATTTGATCGGCATTGGCCATGCTGAAATTGATGATGCGTCCGAACTTTCGTGCCTTCATGCCGGGAGCGACGGCTTGCCCGAGATAAAAAATCGGATGGAGGTTGCCGTCGAACATTTCCCGCCAGCCTGCCGCCGTTTCATCAAAGAGGTTCACGCGATGGTATGGGCCGGCTCCATTGATGAGGGCATCGATGCGTCCCCACTGGGTTTCGACGTGCGCGACCAGCTGTTGTGCGGCTTGCGGATCAGACACGTCGCATTGGACGGCCAAAGCTTGACCACCACGAGCTACAATTGCCGCACTGGTCTCCTGTGCGGCGGCCGCGCTGGTGCGGTAACAAATTGCGACGGACCAGCCTTGGCCGGCCAAATCGAGGGCGATGGCGCGGCCGATACCTTTGGCTCCGCCCGTGATCAGGGCTACGTGGTTGGGCATGTGAGTCTCCCTTAGGTCTGGCGAGTTCGCAGACGTTTGGCGAGCAATTCCAAGGCATCGGTCGTCCGCATTGAATAGACACGGTCCTGTTTGGGCCGTGTCTTGTCTGCTGCGCAGTCCTCAATCATCTGTTGAAGATCGTCGATGGTATCGACGTCGGACCAGGTCGGAAGCTGCGCGATGTTCAATCCCTCGGCCGTGGCCTTCTGTTGCGTGAGTGCCAGCACCTGATCCGTTGACCAGGGCATGTCTCTGAATAGGTGGGGATGCGGCCTCGTCATCCCGATCAGGTAATAGCCGCCATCCTGGGCCGGACCCAGAACGAGATCATGGCGAGTGAGGGATGCCACGGCATCCCGATAGTGGGTCAAGGGCAGCGAAGGGACGTCCGTTCCCACCACACAGACGTGCCGATAGCCGCGAGCAAACAAGGTGTCGAAGGCCTGTTGCATCCGTGCGCCAAGATCTTCCCCTTCCTGGTCCAACAGGGTGACACCATGGCGGGCTTCCATGATCCGGAAAAACGCATGGCTGCTTGACGGGGCGCAAGCCAGGTAACGATCGATCTGAAGCTTGAACTTGCCCATGGCGGCTTTGGTCCGCTCGAGCGTGTCGAGCACAAAACTGCCGTGTAGGGTGGCGGCCTCATCCTCGGTCAGTGCGGGGCATAGTCTGGTCTTGACCTGCCCCGGGATCGGGGCTTTCGCAAAGATGACCAGGGCTGTCGAGGCTGGTTGCTGTCGCTCTGTCGGTCGAACACGCATGAATTTATCTCACCATGCCATAAAAATGTTGGAGCCGATGCGGGCTGATGCCGATCCAGTACAGGAAGCGAAGGGTCCACATCAACAAAATTGTGCGCAGTGGGCCGTTGTGCTCCCACCGGCGAAAGGCGGTCACGACCGTCTCAGACAGGGGCACGACCGGCCCGGCTCGGTGTAGTCGCCCTGTAAACTCGATGTCTTCCATCAGGGGGATATCGGCAAACCGTCCGATGCGCTCGAAAACGTCGCGCCGCACGAAGATGGCCTGGTCGCCGGTGGCAATGCCGCTGAGTCGGGATCGAAGATTCATCAAGGTGGCGATGACCTGAGCCATCAGGCACGGAGAGTCGAAGCGCACATTGAACCGCCCGCCGATGCGGGCTTGGTCGGACAGGGCCGTCGAGACGGTCTGTCGCGCATTTGCCGGAAGCTGCGTATCGGCATGCAGGAACAGCAGGACGTCACAACGGCTGGCGGCGGCTCCTGCGTTGAGTTGGCGTGCGCGCCCGGGTGGCGCCGTCAGTAGGCGAACGCGGGTCGCTGATTGTGGCGAGATATGTTCGGTGGCAAACGGATCGAGTCCGGCGAACGATTCGACGATCGCGCAGGTCGTATCGACACTCCCGCCATCGACGATCACCAGCTCATCGAATCCTAGCCTGACAGTGTGGGCGAGTGTCTGCCCGATGCAGCGGGCTTCGTTGAGAACCGGGATGATGACGGCGATGGTCATCGGGCAAGAAGCAAGGGCGTGGTCACCGGCGCCACGAGGGACCATTCAGGTCATCGGCTTGGTGTCTTTGAACATGAAGTACATGACCACTCCGACCGTGGACCAGAAGACGACTTGCTTGTGCCAGAAGAGGACCTCGCCATAGTGGAAAAACGCCAGACTGATCAGCACGGCGCCCGCCATGAGGGAATAGCGGATGGTCGGGTTCTCGACCACGGCATTCGCCCAGACCGCGATGCCGCCGAAGTAGATCAGCAGCGGCACCACGTTGATTTCGAACCCACCGCTGATCGATAGGAAGACGTCGAGAAAGCCGATGAACATCAAGGCCGTGCCGATCATCATTCCGATGACATGAGCCTGCCGATCGGAATGGCTTTCCTCGTCCGGCCTCTCCTGGTTCAAATGGGGTCGGGACGGACGTGTCGACGCTTCAGGAAGATCGCTGGGTGGTGCCATGATCAGGCCTTAAAATGCTTGCTGAGGGTGAGGGCTTGCCGTTGGTACGACGAGCCGAGTGCCGTGCCATATACTTCTGTCGGCATGGCCAACATCTGATCATACACTACTTTGAAGAAGGTTTGCCCGTCGTGAATGAGGAATGGGACGTCATGGGGACGCACCTCCAAGACCACCTGGGTGCCCCGCATTTTGCCGTCCCCATAGCCGAAGCCGGGATCGAAGAACCCGGCATAGTGGGTGCGGAGTTCGCCGCAAGCCGCTTCATAGGCGACCATTTCAGCGGCATAGCCGGGTGGGACTCGTATCCGCTCCTTGGAGGCCAGGATGTAAAACTCTTCCGGTTCCAGGAGAAGACTGTCGTGCCGGTGTCGTTTTAAGGGCTCCCAGAAGTCGAGTGCCGCATAATGCCCGATCTTTGCCAGGTCGATGACGTGACTGTTTTTTTTCGCCCGGTACCCGATCACCGCATCGTCGTGTGCGCTGCCAGTGAGATCAATCCGCAAGAACAGGCCGCGCTCCGTGCGGAATTCCTGTTGAGGAAGCGCCTTCGGGGGGGAGGCGTTGCGGTAGAGGAGCGGGTCGGTGGTATGCAATTTTTGTAAGGCGGCGTCCGAGACCGTGGCATCGCCACGGACGAAGCGGATTTGATTCAATGAGTCGCCTGTGCGGACTTTGATGGCGAATGAGCGGGGGACGACTTCCAGGTAGAGCGGCCCTCGATACCCAGCCCGGATCTCATCGAAGCCTGCGTTCAAATCCGTGACCACGCGGGTGAAGACATCCAGCCGTCCAGTCGTGCTCTTGGGATTGGCCCGGGCACGAAGCGTGGCAGGAAGTTCCAGTTGTTCCAGGAGGGGGACCAGGTAGACGTGGCCTTTCTCGAGGATCGCGCCCTGCGACAGATCCATCTCATACATCACGAGATCGGACTGATAGAAGTCGAGGACATTGAGCCGGCTGCTAATGGCGGACAGTTCGGGCAAAAAGCTGCTGATCAGGCGATAGGCCTTCTTCCCCAGCCGCAAGTCCAAACTAGCCGGCTGGATCTGCCGGTTTTCGATTGGGGCTTCCGATGTGATGGCGCCGCTCCCGATCAGTTGAACAATATCTTGGTAGGGGAGAATTCCCTTCGAGGCCCGGGCCCGTTTCACAGGTGATCGCTCCCTCCGTCGCACCCATTCGCCGCTGTGCCCCAGGAAGGGTGTGCGCCGACCATCGGCAACTCGCGCCCGTGGGCGGAGCCGGGTTGGGGGTAGTGGTACGTATTGTTTTCGTAGTTTCTCAGCACCGCGCTATCTTCGTCCAGATTGACCAGATAATCCCCGGGAAGCAGTGGGATTTTCCCTCCGCCGCCGGGCGCATCAATGACAAAATGCGGAACGGCCATGCCGCTCGTATGTCCTTGCAAGGCTTTGATGATCCGGAGACCGGTCTCGACCGATGTCCGGAAATGGTTCGTCCCCTTCGTGAGGTCAGCCTGATACAGGTAATACGGCTTGACTCGAGCCAACAACAACTGGTGCATCAGCCGTTTCATGATCTCGGGGTCATCGTTCACGCCTTTCAGTAACACAGTCTGTGCCCCCAGGGGAACCCCGGCATCGGCCAACATGCCGCAGGCGCGTTTGACCTCCGGCGTCAGTTCGTCGGGGTGATTGAAGTGCAGGTTCATATAGAACGGATGGTACTTTTTGATGATCTCGCAGAGTTTGGGCGTGATGCGTTCCGGCAGGCTGCCAGGCACCCGCGTGCCGATCCGGATCACTTCCAAATGGGGGATCGTACGGAGTGATTTGAGAATCCGCTCCAAGAGATGATCCGGCAGCAGCAGGGGGTCTCCGCCGGACAGAATGACGTCCCGTACTTCCTGGTGTTCGCGCAAGTAGGCAATGGCCCGGTCGAGCTCTCCCTTTTTCAGGAATCCCGGTTTACCCACCAGTCGCTTTCTCGTACAGAAGCGGCAATAGATCGGACATTGATTGGTGACCATGAGCAGGACGCGGTCGGGGTACCGGTGGACCAGATGCGGGACGGGGCTCATCAGGTCCTCTTCGAGCGGATCGTCTTCCGCGTCGGCATCGGCCATTTCCGCACGATCAGGGACGACCTGTTTCCAAATCGCATCGCCTTTCTCCTTGATGGTGCCCAGCACCGTCGGGGTGATGCGCATGGGGTAGTCCCCCACGATGTCTTCGATATCCTTCGGGTCGACTCCGAGCCGTTCGGCCAGATCCTTCGGCTTCACCACGCTGTCGGCCAGGATGCGTCTCCAATCCTCCACTGGTCTATCCTTTCGCTGATGCCAGCCCGGTATCTCGAGCCGTGACGGGCTGCGTCGGTCCGTGGCATCTCGTATGTGCTATGGGTCGAGGCGTGCCCGATGTGGGGATGAGCGGTCTCCTCACGGTTGCGCCTTATCGTAGTGTGTCTGCAGGTGAGCGAGAATGTCGTGGGTTTCTGTCAGCACCGTATCCCCGTCCTTCAGGACCGGAACATAATATTGCCCCGACACTTCGTAGACTTGGGTGCGCATGGGGCGAAAATCCTGTACGATCACTCCCTCGTAGGGGATGTTCAATTCATCAAGACGGTCGCGGACGACCGCGCAATCGGGACACCATTGGACATGATACAGCGTCAGAGCCATGAGTACCTACGATGACAATGTTGGATCGGTCATGGGGGCATGCGGTGTGTGTCGGCCACCATTGGCACCTTCTCCCTCGGTGGGGATGTCCGGGTTGATCGCACAGGGCGCCATGATGGCATCGACCATGCCATGGATGATTTTTTTGTTGGAGGGGCACAGCGTGGCCAACACCCCGCCAAGCTCGGCCTTGTCGCCGACAATAAAATAGTAGGGCGACAAGCGTGCTCTCCCGGACATCGGCACCACGGTATCGCGTCGTTCATCGAAGTAGGCTGAATCGAACAAGCGACCTTTGTGAAATTCCTGTAACACGTAAGGTGTCGTTGGAAACGACTGGAGTGCCTGTTCCAAGGCGGAGGCCCATTCGATTTGCGGCAAATCGTGCCCGATGGAGACCCCCCGGCTGCCCCAGGCCAATTCAGAAAAGCCTGAGGGTTTGATCACCAGCTGCCGTTCTTTCTGGGTGGTCTGTGCCAAGCGACGAAAGTCCGACACCGCGCGTCCGCTGATTGCCAGGTGCGGAATGACCGCAGACGGGGGGACCGGCCTGGGGTCGAGGATCCAGGTGCGAGGCAGCACCCGCTGTAACCTGGACAGCAGTCCGTTGGGCAAGGCCTGTTCCCAAAACGCGGCAAGCTCCGGGTGGTGAAACAAGCCGAAAGCGAGCTTTTCCTCCAGGGCTGGTTTGTAGGGCGGAGTGACGGTGACCAGTCCCTTCTTGGCGGCGTACATCATGAGCTCGGCTTTGGGGATGTTCTTGAGATCGAACAATTCGAAAAAGCGATAGAGGAGTCCGATCCTTCGGCGTTGGGCCTCGTCCTGGAGAAACAGGCCCTCTTCGGTGAACTGAATGGCTCGGGGCTCGACACAGAAGGCGAGGAATCCAATTTCGCGCAGGCGGCCGGCCATCCATTCCATCTCAGGCCGATATTCCTTGGCTTCGTCCGAGACCACGATGGCCAGGCAACCCTCCTGCTCGCCTTGTTGGGCGCGGAGCATGGCGGCAAATCCCTGCAGCATGCCGTCGCGCCCGGCGATCAACGAAGAGCGGTCTGGCGACGCGGCAGGGGATGGATCGAGCCTGAGCTGGTCGTCGTAGGCCCGGGTCAAGCAAGCGGTCAGCCCGATTCCGCCGGGAACCGAGTCGAGCTCGGTGATGACCATTCCGTCGGCGGTGGGAATGACGTCTGGCCGAATGATACCCGGCAACAGGTTCCGAAACCGATTCATGCGGCTGTAGGTGATGAGGGCTTCCGGCTTCCCTTGATCCAGATAGTCGGCGACCCAAGCCGGTTGCGTGCCGCGCACACTGTCCTGGTAGAGGCGGTTCAGGGCCTTATAAAAGGCCAGCAGGTCCTGGCCGAGCTGCTGGAAGAACGTCACATCGGATGGGGACAGGTGAAACGCCGTCGGGGCTAGGCGGAACCGCAGGGGGGGCGGCGTGGAATCGGCGGTGGTTGATGTCGCGGGCCCTGTCTCGGCCGGGCTGTAAATGCCGGCATGAACGAGCGCATCGCGGATTGCGAGACAACGTCGGCGGGCTTCGTCGGAGTTCAACGGCTCACGTGAAAGTTGTGCCAGTGCCAATGCAATATCCTCGATGCTCGCAGCGCAGTCGCATGCTTCGCACTCGCGGTTTGGTTCGAGGTGGGACAAATCGTACCATGGCCTCCGACACCGGTACAAGTCGCCGCACCGGCGGGGGCTGCCTTTTCCTGTCCGGGGGCACGGTCTGGCGAGGGAAGGGTTCTTGAGCAGTAGGACACTTTGTGGGTTAGTGCTAGAATGCCGCCACAGCTCATGACGAGTCCATTCGTTCAAGCTTCCGCGGCGAGTCCGTCACGGCCCGTCGGTCAGTCCCTCCTGCAGATCGTGCCGAGCACGGCCTGTCTTCACTGTGACGTCTGTTGCCGATTCCCTGAGTCGACCAGTTTTCTACGCCCGTTCTTTACGGCGGACGAAATTCAGTCGGCGGTGAAGGCCGGTCTGTCACCGGGGCTATTTCCCGATGCGGAGGGCGCCCAAATCGAATTGGTGCCGAATCCGTCAGGCGAGGGCTATCTCTGTCCGGCATTTGATCCTGCCACCTCGGAGTGCCGCATCTATGCTGTGCGCCCACTCGACTGTCGGCTGTATCCCTTTGCCTTGATGTGGAATGCCGCGCATACAGAGGTGCTGCTCGGTTGGGATACGAAGTGTCCGTACATGCGAGACCTCCGCTCTGCCCCCATCGAGCAAGCGGCCGAGGACGTCGCGCAGTGGATCGAGGCGGAGGCCACCGTGGAGACGCTGGCGCGGTATCCCAGGCTGATCGGACGATTCCAGGATGATGTGATTGTGCTTCGCCCCTTGGCGCGGGTGACTGAACGTCTCCAACAGGGGAAGCTACGCGTGCGGACGCAGCCCTTGACCATTCAGGACCGTCCCCGGCTGGAGTCTGCCCTGGCCGAAAGCCCGGGCGCTCAGGAGACGCCTCTTGCAGCTGCCTCGTTGGCCTTTCATTACATCTGGCGCCATCGCCTGACTTATTCCTGGGCCGACCTGCACGGGCATCTGTGCCTGTTTGCCGATTCACCGGACGGAATCTTTCTGGTCCTCCCTCCGCTTGGCAAGGGACCGGTCGTTGATTCAGTGGCTGCGGCGTTTCGCTTTATGCGTGAGCGAAATGGACAGTCCCCAGTCACGAGAATGGACAATGTCCCGGAGGCGTCCGTCGCGGAACTGCGCGCTGCGGGATATGTCGTGACGGCGAGGGAACCGGATTATCTCTATGCGGCCGCCGACATGGCCGAGCTTGCCGGGGATGCGTATCGATCGCCTCGAGCGGCCTGTAACCGGTTTCTCCGTGAGCAGGGAGGAGTATTCGAGCCCTATGACCCACGTGATCGACTGGCCTGTCTGAGCCTGTTCCAACAGTGGCGTGAACAGAAGCAGCAGGCCGGGACAGACGATTGGGCCCAGGCCCTGCTGGAGGATGCTTCAGGGGCTCATGAGGCGGCGCTGTCTGGGTATGAGGAATTAGGCTTGACCGGGGCGGTGGTGCGAGTCGAAGGACGGATTCGAGCCTACTCCATGGGGATGTGGCTGAACGAGTCGGTGTTCTGTGTCTTGCTGGAAGTGGCGGATCGGGATATGGTGGGGGCAGGGCCGTTCATATTTCGTGAATTCTGTCGCCAAGCTCGCGACAAAGGGGCATGGTGGATCAATACCATGGATGATTCCGGTCTCCCGAGTCTGGCTCGCGCCAAACACTGGTATCGTCCTGCGCGATTGTTGCCCAATTACACTGTGACGGAGCCTCGACGATGACTGCGTCCTCCCCTGCCGCGTCCTCACGCCGTTCGTATCCTTGGTTGCCCGTCTTGATCGTCGGGATGACGATCGTGGCGTTCGTGATTGGGGTCGTCATGCTGCGCTCGATCGAAGTGCGGATGGTGGAGGCGACGGGAGAAAATCTCACGCTCGCCTCGGCGGAGATAGCGGATAAGCTCGACCGCCTGCTCTTTGAACGGCACGCCGATGTGCGCATGATGGCCCGAGCGTTCTCGGACCGTTCCGCTGATCGGAAGTATATCAATGAATATCTGCAGTGGATGAAGGAAACCTACGCGCCGGTCTATTTGTGGCTGGGGGTAACCGATCCTCATGGACGCATGGTGGCTTCGACGGACTCTGCGACCATCGGTCTGGACTATGGCCGGAGCGGCTGGTTCGAGCGTGTCCGCGATACCGGAACGGTGCAGGTCGACGAAGTCGAAATCCACGAATCGAATAACAAGATCGAGTCGATCGCCTTCACGGCTCCCATCGTCAACGCGAGTGGTCAGTTTCTCGGAGCGGTCACGACCCGCATCGGACTGCCGATGCTGGAGGACGTTCTGATCGAGACGGTGCGTGAAATTCAGCAGACCGAAGGCGCGGCGGGGCCATTCGAGTATCAATTTTTGACCAAGGCCGGTGTGGTGTTTGTCGATTCCGCGTCGGCCGCGGTGGAGCGGACCAATCTTCGCGAGCTGGGGTTGCCCTCGGTACTGCTGAGCGGATCGGGCAAGGCCGGGTACGTCGAGGAAATGCATGTGCGCCGTCGTGTGCCGGTGGTGACGGGATATTCACAGACCAAGGGGTATAGCGAGTATTCGGGGTTGCAGTGGACGATTCTTTTGCGGATCGATCGCGACGTCATTCTTCTGCCGATCCGGGCGATGATGTGGAAGTTGGGCATTGCCGGTGTGGTGGTCTGGATTCCGATGGTGGGATTGCTGCTCTGGGCCACCGGACGACTGCGTGATCAGCATCGGCAGGCGCAACAAGAGAGTGAATGGGCACGGGCCGCAGAAGCGGCGCTGTTGCAAAGCCAGGAACGCAATCGGGTCATTGTCGACACGGCGCTGGATGCCGTCATTTCCATGGACGCGGGGGGCATCATTACCGATTGGAATGCCCAGGCCGTCAACATCTTCGGATGGGAACGGGAGGAAGCGCTCGGTCGCCGTGTATCGGAAACAGTGATTCCCGCGCGCGACCGGGAAGCACATGAACGCGGGTTGCGCCATTTCCTGGAGAGTGGACAAGGTGCGTTGCTCAATCGACGGATCGAGATGATGGGCAATCATCGAGATGGCCACGAATTCCCCGTGGAAATTACCATCTCACCCGCCAGATTGGGCGATGCGTACATTTTCAGCGCCTTCATCCGGGACATTACGGCCCGCAAGCGGACTGAGCGGCAGCTGGCCTCTCAATATGCCGTCACCCGCGTGTTGGCCGAATCACGGACGTTGGAGGAAGCCGGTCCGAAAATTCTCCAGGCGATCTGTGAAAGTCTGGAATGGGAACTGGGTATTTTCTGGCGGCTGGACCGGCAAAGCAGTGTGTTGCGCTGCTTGGATGTCTGGCAATCACCGGGGCTGAATGCCGAAGAGTTTGTGCTGGAGACCTGGCAGCATACGTTTTCGATCGGCCAGGGGCTTCCAGGACGGATTTGGCAGGCAGGGGAGCCCACCTGGATCAAGGATGTGGTGCAAGAGGCGAATTTCCCTCGCGGCGCAGCGGCCTCCCGGGTCGGGTTGCATGGTGCGTTTGGATTTCCTGTGCGAGTCGGCACGGAGGTAGAGGGCATCATCGAGTTGTTCCGGCGCGAAATCAAACAGCCGGATGAACAGTTGTTGAAAATGGTGGCCGATGTCGGGCTCAAGATCGGGCAATTCGGCGATCGGGCCCGGGCTGAGGAGGCCTTGCGCCGCACGGAGGCGCAGCTCCAGCAGTCGCAGAAGATGGAGGCCGTCGGACGACTGGCCGGCGGGGTCGCCCACGACTTCAATAACATGCTGACGGTGATTCGAGGGTACAGCGAATTGGTGTTGAGCCGGCTCTCATCGACCGATGGATTCAGGAAGGAGCTGGAAGAGGTCAAAAAGGCGGCGGATCGTGCCTCCGGTCTCACGGGGCAGTTGCTGGCCTTCAGCCGGCGGCAGTTCATTGCGCCGAAGGTGTTGGACCTGAATTCCGTGATCCACAACATGGAGGGCATGCTCAGGCGATTGCTGGGCGAGGACATCGTGGAGCTGTGTACGGTGCTCGACTCCGGGTTAGGGCAGGTGAAGGCGGATCCCGGACAGGTCGAACAGGTCATCATGAATCTGGCCGTGAATGCGCGTGATGCCATGCCGAGCGGCGGCCGATTGACCGTGGAAACGGCCAACGTCCACTTTGGCCCGCGCCGGAATCGTCCGCCGATGGGCGCCGAGCCAGGCTCCTATATTGCGCTGATTGTGCGCGATACGGGACATGGGATGGACGAGGATACGCAGTCGCACGTGTTTGAGCCATTTTTTACCACCAAGGAAAAGGGCAAGGGGACGGGGCTCGGTTTGTCGACCGTGTACGGCATCGTCAAGCAGAGCGGTGGGTTCATCGAAGTGGAGAGCAAGCCGAGTCGTGGTGCTACCTTCAAAATATTCTTCCCTCGTGTGGAAGCCGCTAGTCAGGAGGCCGAATCGGTGGCCGTCGGCGGTGACTCGGTTCGAGGGCGTGAGACGGTGTTGCTGGTGGAGGATGAACCGGGGGTTCGGCGGTTGGTCAATGAAACACTGCGGCTCCATGGGTATACCGTGTTGGAGGCTCGCCACGGGATTGAAGCTTTGCTCACCGGCGCCAAGCACGCGGGGCCGATTCATTTGCTCCTCACGGATGTCGTGATGCCGCAAATGAGCGGCCCTGAAGTCGCTGAGAAGCTGGCGACGGTTCGTCCGGAGGTCAAGGTGCTGTACATGTCGGGCTACCCGGACCATCCGGCCTTCTCCAAAGGCGGCATCGATACCGAACATTCGTTCCTGCAAAAGCCCTTCACCCCGACGACACTGGCACAAAAGGTTCGTGAAGTGTTGGATGGCTCAAAGGTCGGCTGATGGGTGGACCGCGTCTGGCTTCTCCTGTGCGATCACGCCGATCGCTTGAACTTCCTGCTCGTTTCCGTTTATCGTGGCGCACCGTGCTGACGACTCAATTTACTGTAGGGGTGTGGCGATGAACGAGGGGCGAATGGCGACGGCTTCGAAAGGGCAGGAACAAGAGATCGACCGGTATCGGATCGCACAGGAGCCCTTTTATGCCGACGTGCGGGGCGAGGTTGGGCTGTTCACCATCGCCGCCAAGAGCCGGATGCCGGTCATGCTCAAGGGCCCGACCGGCTGCGGGAAAACACGGTTCGTCCAACACATGGCCTACCGGTTGGGGCGGCCCCTCATCACCGTGGCTTGCCATGAAGACCTCACTGCGTCCGATCTCGTCGGCCGGTACCTCTTGAAGGGCCAGGAGACGGTATGGATGGACGGCCCGCTCACCCTTGGAGTGAAGCAAGGAGCGATCGTCTACCTGGACGAGATCGTCGAAGCCCGCAAAGACACCACGGTTATTATCCATCCTCTGAGTGATGACCGTCGGCTCCTACCGATCGAGAAGAAGGGGCAGGTCATCGAGGCGGTCGATGATTTCATGCTGGTTATCTCCTACAACCCCGGCTACCAAAGTATTCTCAAAGATCTGAAACAAAGCACCAAGCAACGATTCATGGCCATCGAGTTCGACTATCCGGTGCCGGAGATCGAGGCGCAGGTTGTGGAACGTGAGGCGGGTGTGAGCCCCGAGATCGCGCAACGGCTCGTGAAGGTTGCCGGGAAAGTCCGCAATCTGAAGAATCACGGGCTCGAAGAGGGCGTCAGCACCAGACTGCTCATTTACGCTGCAACGTTGATCAAGCAAGGCATTCCGGCTGAGCGTGCCTGCGATGTGGCCCTTGCCCGTCCGATCACCGATGATCCGGACATGTTGCGCAGCATCGTCGAAGTCGTGAAGGCAGTGTTCTGAACCGGGTGCCGGCTGTGGCCCCTGGTCCGTAAGCACGTCGTGAGCAGCACTGATCCTCAGCGGACGCGCCAGATTCCCATCGCGGAAGACATCATTCGTACCACTCCCGAGGGCGCCGTTATTGCGGTGCATGTTCAGCCAAAAGCTTCCCAGACGCAGTGTGTCGGGCTACACGGGCACGCGGTGAAGATTCGTGTGGCGGCGCCGCCGTCTGACGGGGTGGCGAACGAAGAGTTGTGCCGGTTTCTTGCCCGGCTGTGCCAGGTTCCGCCGAGTGCGGTCGTCATCCTTAGCGGGGCGGGAAGTCGTCAGAAACGAGTATTGGTGAAGGGCCGTTCCGCGGAACAGGTGCGCGCACAACTTCGACTCGAATGAGGCTCAAAGAGACAGGTCCAACGCGACCGTAGGGGAGAGCGATGGGAGGCCCTATGCAGAATGACGTGTATGCCAGGCGGGAGCGGCGCATCTCTAGTTTGGCGCGGATCGGGGAGCGGGGCGCTCAAGGCATCAGTGGTCTCATGATACTTGCTGTAGTCGCCTGCGCAGGCCCAGAGCCGATTCTCAAGTCGACCACCTATTTGCAGCTTCATGGAAAAGATCAGGCGGAGCGCGAGGCAGCCGTGTGCGGCCTGAAAGCCGAACGCTCTGGCTTAGCACATGGGACGAACCGCAGCGGGAACGTTGGTGCCGGCGCGACTCTTGGGCTCATTGGCGGGGCGGCGGTGGGGGCTTCTGCCGGGTTGGTCGGCGGGCCTACCGGAATTGCTATCGGCGCGGCCGCAGGGGGTGCAGTCGGCACAGTATTAGGCCTGCTGGCGGGAACCTACAAGCCACTTCAGCCTGGGCAGGAGTATGCCGCGTTCGTTGAACGGTGCTTGAAGGAAAAGGGATACGAGACCGAAGGGTGGCAATGATCAGGTCGGCCCGGGTTTGACGTCTCGATCGGTTAAAAGGTAAAGCACCCCGAATAATCGGCGATCAAGCACTGGATCCGAATAGAAATCCGTTCCATCCGATCCAACTGTTGTCGAGTGGGCGCGGATCCATCCACTGCCCGCAGCCACTCAACATCCTGCTTCAGTTTCCTCAACGACCAGCGTGACGTTCCCGGTATGAGTGTGTGCTCGTGAATCGCCTGCTCCGCGATGCCGCGGAATGAGGCGACTTCATCGGCGAACTCCACTCGATGCGGGTCGAATGTATATACGGCCTCGTCCTGCCCCATCTGTGCCAGGAGCTGACGCAGCCACTCAACCGTGGCGGCCATTCGATCATAGTGGAGCGTGCTGGCGACGTCGCCTGCTGTGTGGTAGCGGGGTGAGCGCGCGGCGGACAGAAAGAGGAATGGAATCTGATGGTTGCGGAACACGTCATAGTCGCTAAAGGCCTTGTGTCCGTGATCGGGAATTTCTTCGACGAGGTGGATTCCGACCGGGAAGACGGTGAGGGATGGAACCGACGTGCGGGTGACGTGCTGATAGAATGCCGGGCTTTTCTCCGCTCCAGTGGCAAAGATGGCATTCTTGAGCGGCGTCCAATGCACGCCTCCCATCAGGTCCATGATGATCGCGGCATGAAGGTTGTCTGTGTGGCCGATTTCCGGGGGCAAGTGATGAAAGAGAAACTGTGAGCCCATGTCGGCGGTGCCAAAGTACGGAGACTCCTCGCTGTTGAAGGCCACGAACAGGATGCCGTAGTGCGAGAGGCGTGGAAGGTTTCTGGCCGTTTCAATCAGGATCGCGATGGAGGAGGCGTTATCGTCGGCCCCAAGGAAGGGATAGCCCAGATGGTCATAATGGGCGCCGATCACAATCCAGTGCGTGTGGTGAGTGTGGGCAGTCGGCGGGATGGCGCCCATGATATTGTCGCCCATCCGGGCTGAAATGATCTGCCGATAACCGCCGAGGGAGGGGAGTGGTTGCAGGCCGACCGCGCGAAACTGGTCCTCGATGTATTGTGCAGCCTGGCGGTTGCCGATGCTGCCTGGTTGGCGACCGGCAAGGTCTGGGCTGGCTAAGAAGGAGACGTGTTCATGGAGCAGTCGGCCGGAGGGGCTGGTCACCGGTAAGGCACGCGGATCGATCGCCTCCATCGTGTGGAGACACCCTGTCGTGATGGCGGAGAGCAGGACGAACAGGATCCAGTGCGTGGGGATCGGGACCCGTGGGCATTGGAACCAGCCGCCTCTGCCCACGACTAGACCGAGGGCTCCGAGGGAGAGGCGGGAGTGGAGTCTGTGGCTGCCATGGGCAACGCCTTGTGTCGGAGTGCTCGGCCCTTCTCCGGAGTCGGGTCGGGAACAAGGCCATAACATTGGCGTCCTTCGTGGTCCTCGGGCAGGTATTCTGTGATGGGCATCCCCTCCTCGTTCACGAAGAGCAGGCAGTGGCAGTATTTATAGATCTGCATTTCGTCGCAGGCACACATCCAGCGCCGCAACTTGGCTTCGGCTTGTTTGTCCGGATAGAAGTTGCAGGGGCAGAGAGGCTTGCCCAATTCGTCGATGTGCGCGGCCAGCCCTAGGACGACGGCATTGGTGACCGCCGGATTCGGATGCATGCTCGTGCCGCTCTTTTCGGCGAAGCCTTTGACATACTTCCACATTTTTTCGAGACTTTCTTTGCTTGGCTCAGCCATTCCGTCCCCCGCCTTCCACTCGTCCAGGTAAAAGTCTGCCGGTCACTCCGCGTCCCACTCGGCCGGACACAGTTTACAAGCGAAATTGTGTCCTTTACAATCCACGACTTCCCTTAAAACGGACTCTTCAACCATGGCGTCTGGGCGTGCGTCCCAACAACTTCTTGACCTGCTGGCCGACCAATTGGGGCCCGATTCTGCCTTGGCAGTGGTGACCGCCGTCGCCCAGTCGTCTCGCAGGCCCGATACCGTGGACGGCGTGTTGGTGCTGCTGGAAGAGCTTACGGATGAGGCTCCGAAAGCGGCGAAGGGAGCGATTGATGCCCTGGCGGAACTCCAGCGGCGGGACCTGCTCGCCGATGTATTGTCCTGGCTCGATTTGGGTGTGGCCCTTGCTGCGGACTCCGGGGCATTGGCCCTGCGATTCTTCAAGGAGAGTCCGCTCCTCCTGGGTTTGCTCGAACCCGCTCAGCGACAGGTCGTACTGACGGCAGGGCTGGAACTTGCCGATCGACAAGCCAATGTGGCGGTGGAGTTTATGCGGATTGCGCCGGAGGTCATCCGGGTGTTGCCGCCGGAAGACTGGCCCACTTGGCTGGACCTGGCCTGTGAATTAGCGGAGACGGACTTTGCCTTGGCGGTGGAATATATCCGGCAGATTCCCTCGATCGCTCCTGTATTGATGCCGGAGGTGGTGCGGCCTTGGGTGCGGTTCGGAATGAAGTTGATCGTCGACAACAGCCTCGGCAAGCCGGACTACTTGGGGTCGTTGGAGTTTTACCGGACGAGTCCCTCCATCTTGAAGGACATTGCCGACTCGGGGCAGCGCCATCACGTCATTCGTCTTGGGGCACAGATGGCTGAGCGCTCGCCGGAAGCCGGCATTGCGGCGTTGGCTGAGGCGCCTGCAATCCTTCGGGGCTTGCCGAGTGACGAATGGCGGGCGCAGATGTTGCGCTATGGGATGTTGGTCGCCGAGCGTGACGCCGATACAGCCCTGGCCTATCTGCGGCGCTGTCCTGAGTTGATCGCCTTGATTGGCTCCGGTGACGGGGCCCTGGAAAAGTTCCAGGCCTGGTTTGCCTCGGGCATGGAGGTGTTGGAATACAGCCTGGACGGGGGCCGGGCGTATTTTGCGATGGAGTCGGAGAAGGCGTTGGGCGCAGTGTCCCAGGCGATGAGTGGTGTGCCGCTGCGACAGATCGCCCGACGCGTAAATCTGTTTGCTCAGGCGCTCTGCGGCCGGGATGTGCGAATTCACGATCTCCCTCATGCGCTTGAATCGGCCCAGCCGATGGTTCGCGCTACGGTCAGTGAAGACGGTCGGAGTATCGGGCTTCCCTCGATTGTCAGGCGGTATCCGACGTATGAGGACAATGTGCGACTCTATCTGGTGATGGCGGCACACGAAGCCGGCCATCTTGAGTTCGGCACATTCGATTTGCCCATCGCCCGATTGCAGGACCTTACCGAAGCGCTCACGCGACGATATGGTCGCAGGGTTTCAGCGGAAGCCCGCACCTTGGGAGATGTCTTCGCACGGTATCCCCAGCCAGGGCTGATCCGCGATCTCTGGGCCCTTGTCGAGGATGCTAGGGTGGAGTATCTGCTCCGTGCCGAATATCCGGGATTGAGCCGGGATTTGGCCGTGATTGCCAAAGACGCGGTGACTGTTCGAGGTCTGGCGCATGGGATGACGGTCCGAGAGATGGTCGTCGACCAGCTCCTCCTGCTGTCCACTGTCGAGGCAGACGCCGTTCAGATACCTGATCCGGTCAAGCGCGAGGTCACTGAGCTCTGGGAGCTCTGTCAGAACATTTTTCATTCCCACGCGAGTGCCGAGGAGGCGGTGCGACTTGCCGATCGGTTGTATGTGCGGATGGACGAGTTGCTCAAGGTTCGCCGGGAAGCCATCCCGAGTTCTGATGAGGCGGAGGCCCCGGAACAATCGATCCCTGCTCCTAAGTCCTCGGAAGACCTGTCCGATACGTATCGGCCTATGGACAACTGGGACTATCGCGGCGCGATGGATCCTAATCTGGTCCGAGATCGAACTGACTCGGCTTCCGATGATCGTGCACCGTCTGGCCAGGGTGACAGCGAGGGTGGCGCTGGTTTAGCCGGCGACTCCGGTGGGTCGTCGGGTGCGGGCACGGCACGATCACAACAAACGTCGCAGGAGATGTTGGTTGCCGGGCGACGCCCGCCGACCATGGTGGAAGAGATGTTGGCGGTAGAAGGCGAGGGAAGCCAACCGCAAGATGAGCACGCCGGGGCGGTGAGGGCGGTGCGGTACCACGAGTGGGATGCCGCTATTCAGGACTATCGCACGAACTGGTCTCGTGTGTTCGAACGGGACGCGGTCGAGGGAGCCTCCGAGTTTGTGGAAGAGACCTTGGCCGCCCAACGGGGGCCGGTCCGGCTGCTGAGGCGGTATTTTGAGAGTCTGCGTCCCCCAGGGTTCCGGCGCGTTCCCGGCCAAATAGACGGGGAAGAGTTGGACATGGATGCCCTCGTCGGCCGGCTTGCCGATCTGAAGGCAGGGATCGAGCCATCGGAACGGATCTATGTGCGGCGGGAGAAGCGGGAGCGCGAGGTGGCCGCAGCCTTCCTGGTCGACCTGAGCGGGTCCACCAGTCGACAGGTAGACGAAGGACGGCGAATCATCGACATTGAAAAGCAGGGGCTTGTGTTGCTGTGCGAGGCGCTGACTGCAATCGGCGACCAATTCGCCGTCTATGGGTATTCGGGACAGGGGCGGCATCAGGTCGATTTTGTGGTGATCAAAGGCTTCGATGAGCCGGTAACCGGACGAGCGGGCGCCAAACTGGGAGGGATCCTTCCGCTCCAACAAAATCGTGACGGGGCCGCGATCCGGCATGCTTCGAGTAAGTTGCTGGCCCGTCAGGCCAAGACGCGATTACTGGTGGTCATCAGCGACGGGCGCCCCCTGGACGACGGCTATAAAGACGAATACGCGCTGGAGGACACACGCATGGCGTTGCGGGAAGCCCGCGCGAGTGGCATCGAGCCGGTCTGCATCACCATCGACAAGCAGGCGGACCCGTATCTGCGGCGGATGTACGGGGACGTACGGTACGTCGTGATTGATCGTGTCGAGGGGTTGCCGGAGAAGCTGCCGAGGATTTACCATCGGCTGACCGCCTGACCGGTCAGTCCAACGGATGTTCAGTATTGGAGCATAGTCACGATGTTTGAACAGTCACCACGACCGACTGTACCGCCCTGGCTGTACAAGCTGTTCACGGGACATCAGTATCCCTATGTCCGGCGGCAGGCGAAATTTGCGAATCGAAACATCAAGCCGGGCGAAGAACGGCCTGAGCCGACGCGGGAAGAGATCGACGCAAAGTTCTGGGAAATTTACCCGCGTTGTACGGCCAAGCTTTTGGAGGAAGTGAAGGCCGGCATGATCGTGGTGTTTCACGAACTCGGCGAATATCCACCGGGCGGCTATCAGGGACTGGTGGACGCGCCGGAAGCGTTTCTCGCGGCGACGTATGGAAAGAAGAAAATCAAAGTGAATTTTTATGACGGGGACAATTTCGTCTGCACGATCAATTTCAAGGTCGGTGGCTGGACGGGTCATGAACACGCGTGAAGGGTAAACGGTAGGTGCAAAGGGGGCTTTGCGCCTGACGTTTCACGTTTCACGCTTCACGAGGTGGGATGATGGGACGACCAAAGATTACGGTAGTGGGTGCGGGGAATGTCGGGGGAACGGTCGCGCAGCGGTTGGCCGAGAAGGATGCGTACGAGGTCGTGCTCGTCGACATTGTCCCGGGGATACCCCAGGGAAAGGCGTTGGATATTACCCAGGCCGGCCCGGTATGCGGCTACAGCACCAGAGTTGTCGGGACGAACGGTTACGACGAGACTGCAGGGTCGTCCATCGCCGTGATCACCTCGGGGATCCCTCGCAAGCCAGGAATGAGCCGTGATGAACTGTTGGCGACGAATGCCAAGATCGTCAGGTCGGTTGTGCAGGAATTGGTGTCTCGTTCGCCGAATATTATTCTGCTGCTCGTCACGAATCCGCTGGACGCCATGGTGCATGTGGCACGCCAGGTCAGCGGGCTGTCGAAATCGCGCGTGCTCGGGATGGCAGGGGTGCTGGATACCGCACGACTGCGGTCCTTCGTTGCGGAGGAATTGCATGTCTTCGGGACGGATGTGCAGGCGATGGTGTTAGGCGGGCACGGGGACACGATGGTCCCGCTGGTGCGGCAAACGACGGTGGCCGGCACACCCATCACCGACCGGTTGTCGCAGGAGCGGCTGGCCGCGTTGATCAAGCGGACGCAAGACGGCGGGGCGGAGATTGTGGGATTGCTCAAGACCGGTAGCGCGTTTTATGCGCCGTCCGCCGCGGCGGTGGATATGGTTGAGTCGATCATGAACGATCAGAAACGGGTGCTGCCTTGTGCGATGTTGTGCGAAGGGGAATACGGATTAAAGGGCGTCATTGTCGGTGTGCCCGTGACCTTGGGGCGCGCCGGTGGAGAGTCCATTGTGGAATACGATCTGACGACCGAGGAGCGCCGCGCGTTACAGGCCTCTGCGGATGCCGTGCGAGAGCTCTGTGCGGTGGTCGATCGTTTGCTGACGGCCTAGCCACAGGCTTCAGTGCGATAGGGCGCGCCGGTTCTTGACAAGCCTCGGCAGCCTACAGTAGAGAACGTGGCTGGCAGTAAACCGTTACAGTTGGGGGGCGTATGAAATTTCTGGAGGATCCGTATCAGACATTGGGCGCTGGTCTTGCGCTCGCTGTCGGATTAATAGTCGTCTATCTAGGGATGGCGGGAGTGGGCGCGGGCGAGGCCGACTGGTTCGGACTGGTCGTTCGCTGGGTTCATTTCCTGGCCGGGATTACCTGGATCGGACTGTTGTATTTCTTCAACCTGATCAATGCGGGCTTTCTCAAGAGCTTGGATGGACCGACGAAGAACATCGTCATCCCGAAGCTGATGCCTGCAGCACTGAACTGGTTCCGCCATGGCGCCACGGTCACCGTTCTTGCGGGGATCGTGCTCTATGGCTACCTCTATGCGAAGGGAGGGACCGGGGCCATCGCTCTGGGGATCGGCGGGCTGCTCGGTATCATCATGATGGGAAACGTGCATGGAGTGATCTGGCCGAATCAGAAGAAGGTGATCGCGGCAGTGGCCGCTGCCGCGCAGGGGACGCCGGCTCCGCCGGAGATGGCCCAGTGGGGTAAGACCGCCTTGTATGCCTCGCGGATCAACTTCCTGCTGTCCATTCCGATGCTGTTCTTCATGGGCGCGGGAAGCCACCTGAAGTAGCAAGGTCTGTGACGGAAATGTTGGGGATTGGTTGTCCGAAAGGGTGATCAGTCCCCTTTTTCTTGCTGTCATCCTTGCCGGGAGTTACTGGCGGACCTCGGCGAGCCTTTGGGCCGAGCCGGTGTAGGTCTATCAGGCCTAACTGATTGAGATTGAGGCCTAATCAGGCGAACGTGGCTTGACGCCTCTTGAAGAGCAGCCGTATAGTAGCTACCTGCTAACCTGGGGGCGATAACCCCCGAAAGGGAACAACGTGACCCTACCTCAACCACGGGTATTGCAGAAACTTGACGGGGCGCCTTGGGAAATCGATCCCTACCTCAAGACCGGCGGCTACGACGCCTGGCGAAAGTGTTTGAAGGACCTCACGCCGGCTGACGTCGTTGGAGAAATCAAAAAAGCCGGTCTGCGTGGACGGGGCGGAGCCGGTTTCCCAACCGGGATCAAGTGGGACAAGGTGCTGAACCATCGGGTGCAGGAACGGTACTTTGTCTGCAATGCCGGTGAGCATGAGCCGGGGACCTTCAAAGACCGTCATCTCCTCAAGCATATCCCGCATCAATTGATCGAGGGTTGCCTGATCGCGTCGCGAACCGTCAACGCCAAGGCGTCCTATATCTATGTGAATCATGAATATGAGGAAGAAGAAGCGAATCTGAGGAAAGCGATTGCTCAGGCGCGTGAGCGCGGCCTGCTGGGGAAGAATATTCTCGGCACGGGTGTTGATCTGGATTTGGAGGTGTTTTCCGGTCACGGCAGTTACGTGGCGGGCGAAGAGACGGCTATGTTGGAGTCGATGCAGGGGCGTCCGGCGATGCCTCGGCAGAAGCCTCCGTTCTACCCGACGGATTTCGGCCTCTACGGGAAACCGACGTTGGTCAACAACGTTGAAACCTTGTGCAACATTCCACAGATTTTGAAGAACGGGGCTGCTTGGTTCACGCAGGTTGGGACCGAGAAGTGCCCGGGGACGATGCTCTTCTCGCTCAGCGGTTCGGTCAATCGGCCTGGCGTGTACGAAATGCCGATGGGCATCACGATTCGGGATCTGATCGAGACCTGCGGCGGAGGCGTTCCGAATGGACGTAAGATCAAAGCGGTGTTTCCCGGTGGCCCGGCGTTCTCGATGGTGACGGCCGACCAGCTGGATTTGCCGATGGATTTCGATTCGCTCAAGAAGGCCGGGACCGGGCTTGGTTCGGCCGGGACCATTGTGATTGACGATGCCACCTGCATGGTGGCGGCAACCCTGAAGTATTCCAATTTCTTCAAGGGTGAAAGTTGCGGACAATGTCCCCCGTGCCGGATGGGTACGATCAACCTTGCCACACTGGTCGAGAAGATCGAACGGGGCGAGGGCAGCCGGAAGGACTTGGATTCACTGCTGCAGCTCTGCGGATTTGTGAAGGGGACGGGGTATTGCACGCTCATTACCGGTGCTGCAGTCTTGGTGCAGAGCAGTCTCCGATTGTTCCAGCATGAGTTTGAAGAGCACATTCGGCAGCAGCGCTGTCCCTATCAGCCTGCGCGGACCGGGGCTGGTGCGAATAGCTGAGGAGGCCCTGGGATGCCGCATGTGAGTTTTCTTCATTCCCAGGGACGAAGCGGGAAGGTCGACGCGAATCTCACGTTGTTGGAGGCGGCCAAGGCTCTCGGCTTCCAACTGAATCACGATTGCGGCGGCAATGCATCGTGTACGACATGCCGAGTTGAGGTCCAGACAGGCGGGAATAATCTGTCCGAGATCGACTTTGACGAACAGGATTTATTGGACCGGGAAGCCTTGTCCGAACCGTGGCATCGGCTTGGGTGCCAGGCACGGGTGCTGGGTGACGTCGTGGTCAGGGTTCCCGAGACCAAATGGGCGCAAGCGACGACCGGTTCCCCGAATCAGGTTGAGAAAAAAGGGGGCGGGCTTCCGTAAGCTCCCGCAAGATGGTAGAGTAAGACAACGTGCCGAACACGTAGCCCAGAAGGAGGAACAACGATGGTAACGATTACGCAATTGGCCGAGCAGAAGATAAAAGAACTCATGACCGAAGAAAAAGATGTCGTCGGGCTGCGGATTTATGTCCGTGGCGGAGGCTGTCACGGATATCAGTACGGGATGGCTTTCGAGTCGAAAATGGCCGACGACGATACGGTCATTGAGAAGGGTGACGTGAAGGTCATCATGGATTCCCAGAGCGCACCGCTGCTGCAGGGGGCGGAAGTGGATTATGTCGATAGCTTGCAGGGATCGGGATTTTCCATCAAGAATCCCCAAGCGAAGACCACCTGTGGGTGTGGCAGCTCCTTCAGTGCGTAAGAGTTCCGGTTCTACAGCCGGAGTGTCGTGTATTGAGTGAACCATCAAGCCGGGAGTGGCTCCCTTCCTAACGGGTAGCCCTCCCGGCTTGTTCGTTGTGTCGATTTGTCGGGGGTGTCGTCCGGATGTCACAGGCCACCGTCACGCGGCGGTATCGGTTTTGCGCCGCCCATCGTCTGCATACCGATCAATTGTCGGTGGAAGAAAACCGGACCATCTTCGGCAAGTGCAACAATCCCAACGGGCACGGTCATAACTACGTGGTCTTCGTCTCCGTCCGGGGCGACATTGATCCACGCACCCACCAGGTGTTGGATGTGTCGAAGCTGGATGCCGTGGTTGAACGGATCGTCGTGCAGCGTTTCGACCATCAGGACTTAAACCTTGATTCAGGGTTTACCAGCCAGACTACGACCGGCGAAAATCTGGTGCTGTTGATCTGGGATCTGCTCGTGAACGAGGTTCCGTCGGGGCGGCTTGTCAAGGTGGGTGTGATCGAGACGCGAGACAACTACTTCGAATATTCCGGGTCCGCAGAACATGCGCGGGCAGAAGATGGAGTGAGGCATGGCTAAAGTGGTTTCCGGGTCCCGCGCCAGGCGGTCGAAGGTGGCCGATGAGGCGGCCAGTCAGGATCCGATCGAAGGGCTGATGACGCAACTCCTCGTAGAGGTGGGGGAAGATCCCGACCGCAACGGACTGCTGAATACGCCGAAGCGCGTCGCCAAGGCCATGCGCTTTATGACGCAGGGATACCGCCAGGATATCGATCATTTGCTCAATGGCGCGCTCTTCCCCATCGAGTACGATGAGATGGTGATTGTCAAAGATATCGATTTCTTCAGCATGTGCGAACATCACCTGCTCCCGTTCTTCGGCAAGTGTCATGTGGGCTATCTGCCGAACAAGAAAGTCGTAGGCCTCAGCAAGATTCCGCGAGTCGTCGATGCATTTAGCCGGCGCTTGCAGGTGCAGGAACGCTTGACCGTGCAGATCGCTGAAACGCTCAAGAGGAAGTTGAATGCGCATGGCGTGGCGGTAGTCATGGAGGCCCGGCACCTCTGCATGATGATGCGAGGCGTGGAGAAGCAGAATACCGTGGCGGTCAGCAGTTCGATGCTAGGCGTCTTTCGGACTCAACAGCAGACGCGGGAAGAGTTCTTGAAGTTGATTCGCGGCAGTAGTGTGAGAGACGGAAACTAGTCGCTCATGCTTCGTGTGATTTCTGTAGACCCTCGACGAACCCCCGCAGCACTTCGTTAAAGACCTCAGGTTGTTCGCGATTACTCACGTGTCCGGCGGCTGGTATGACGGCTAGCCGGGCACCGGGGATTTCGCGCGCCATCAACTCCGCATCGGCATGGGGGGTGGTGAAGTCTTCTTGGCCGACCACCACGAGCGTCGGGCAGGTGATGGCCTGGAGCTGTGCCACCGAGTCGAGACGGTCTGCCATGGCCATCAGGTCGACCACGATGCCGCTCACCGGTGTCTGCTGGATCGTTTGGCGAATGTACTCCACCAAGTCGGGCTTGTGCTGAAGCGATGTTGCGCCGAGCAGTTTCGGCAGCATGATGTCCGCCACGGCGCCGGCCCCTTTCCCGTAGGCAGTCTGAGCGAGATGGAAACGTCCAGTGCGACCCTCTGGACTATCCGCTTGGGCTCGGGTATCCGCCAATACCAAGGCCAGGAGGCGATGGCGGTGTTGTCTAGAGAACGCGAGGCTGACATACCCTCCCATGGAGAGTCCCACCAGAATGGCTTGAGGAACGGCCAGGTGATCGAGGAGGGCAGCCACGTCATCGGCATAGTGGTTGAGGGAAAACGACCAGAGCGGCGCATCCGACTCGCCGTGGCCACGGAAATCGAGCGTGATGGTTCTGAAATGCGACGAGAGTGTCGCCACTTGTGGCGCCCACATGGAGCGATTCAACGGAAAAGCGTGGAGAAAAACGACTGGGACACCCATCCCGTGGTCATCGTACGCGAGCCGGATACCATGGGCGTGGAAAAACATCGAGAAGTCCTTGATGTGGCAGTTGCGCAGTCGTTCGTAGCACTGCCCGGTGGGAGAATCAAGAGGTTGCTGAATTGCAGGACTGCGGTTTGCGGTGATTCCGGTGCGGCGTATAGAATGCACTCGTCGTCTTGAGGGGGAGCGATGATGTCAGCCCATGATTCCACAGGTGATCTTTTTGCTGTCCCTCGGACATCGGTGCCTGCAGGGAGGGTGCCGTTGGCGGAACGCCTGCGTCCTCGACACTTCGATGATCTGGTGGGGCAGGATGATGTGGTGGGGACGGGGCGCCCGCTGCGACAAGCTATTGAGCAGGATCGATTGTCGTCCGTGATTTTCTGGGGGCCGCCGGGTTGCGGAAAAACCACCTTGGCGGGGCTGGTCGCGCAATACACGAAATCGCAGTTCGTGCCGTTCTCGGCCGTCACCGGAGGTATTCCGGAACTGCGCGAGATCATCAAGGCTGCGGAGCAGCGGCGAGCCGTGGGGCGGGCGACCACGCTCTTCGTGGACGAAATTCACCGCTTCAACAAGGCACAACAAGATGCCTTTTTGCCTCATGTCGAGCGCGGGACGGTCGTACTTATCGGGGCAACCACCGAAAATCCATCTTTTGAACTGATCGCGCCCCTGCTCTCCCGCTCGCTCGTGGTGGTGCTCAAGCCGCTGACGGCAGAGGCGCTCGGTGTGATTCTTGACCGTGCCGTTGCCGATTTCGAGCGCGGTCTGGGTTCCCTCCGACTGACCGTACAGCCTGCGGCCCGTGAACGGTTGATCGCATTCGGCAATGGTGATGCGCGGAGTTTATTGACTACGCTGGAGTTTGTGGCCGGTCAGACTCCGGAGGGCCGGGATGGGACAAGAACCATCGACGAACGCCTCCTGGATACCGCGTTGCTCGCGCAATCCCTGCGCTATGACAAATCGGGGGAGGAGCATTACAATCTTGTATCGGCCTACATTAAGAGTCTGCGCGATTCAGATCCGAATGGGGCGTTGTATTGGCTGGCGCGAATGCTGGAAGGGGGAGAAAATCCTCGATTCATCGCTCGCCGTATGGTGATTTTTGCGTCGGAGGATGTCGGCAATGCCGATCCCCAGGCGCTGCTGGTTGCCAATGCTGTCGCCCAGGCCGTGGAGTTCGTGGGCCTTCCCGAGGCGCAGATCAACCTGGCGCATGGGACGACCTATCTGGCTTCATGCCCGAAGGATAACGCGTCGTATGTGGGGCTGCAGGAGGCCCGTCGTGATGCTCGGCAATATGGCAATCTTGGCGTGCCGCTGCACCTGCGAAATGCGGTGACCTCACTGATGAAAGACATCGGGTATGGCCAGGGGTATCGATATGTGCATGATGATCCGGCAGCACGCGGTGACCAAAGCCATCTTCCCGATTCGCTGAAGGGGGCGCGATATTATCGTCCCCGGACGTCCGACGACGAAGAAAGGGGCTAGACAAACCTGCTGTTCCGGTTATACTGGGCGCCGAGGTGCCGATGCCGCGTCAGTCTCATTCAGCCGAGAGTGTCACCGAACGCCGGAAGTATGTCCGTGCGACCCTGGTCGGGTCGGCCCTGGTCTCGCCTCAGAGCGGCGCCAAGGGGTTTACGGCGGTGCTCAACAACGTCAATAAAATCGGTGCAGGCCTCCATTCCAAGGAAACCCTGCCGATCGGTGCAAAGATCACCGTGTCGTTGGCGTTCCTGGATCCCGATCTGGTCGAGCAGCAGGAGAAGTTGACTGCCACAGTGGCCTGGGCCAAACCCTGGGAGAAGGGAACGTTGCTTGGGGTGGTGTGGGATGATCTGGTGACGAAAGAAAAGAACCGCTGGCTGTACTACTATCTTGAAGAGACGTTGAAGTCGGGCACCTAACCGGCTGCCGTCAGTTTTTCCCGAACCTCTTGCAGTTCTTCCGACAACGATTCCCAGCGAGCCGTGAGACGCTCCAGCTCTTTTTTCCAACTTTCCTGTTCCCGCTGAAGTTCGCTCCACCGACCCAATTCCTGATAGAGTTCGGGATCGGCCAGTTCCTGCTCGCGCGCCTTGACCTTACTTTCCATAGAGGCGATTTCGGATTCCGCGCGTGAGACCTGCTTCTCGAGGCGTGCCTGCGTTTTGCTCAAGTCGCGCCGTTCACCGCCCTGAGATTTCGGTTGCACTTGCGAGGCCATGGCCTTCGTGGGGCCGGCGGACTTGTCGGCCTTGGCGGCGGCGAGTTCCGCGCTGCTTTCCTTGATCGACTCGAACTCCTGTGCCTTTTTCCATAAATAATATTCGTAGTCACCAAGATAATTCTTGGCCTGGCCGTCGTCCACTTCCACGATGAGCGTCGCGACGCGGGCGAGGAATGTGGGGTCGTGCGAAATAAAAATGATGGTGCCGGGAAAATCCGTCATGGCGTCGGTCAGCATATCCACCGACGCGGGGTCGAGGTGATTGGTCGGCTCGTCGAGTAACAGGGTATTGGCGGGTTCCACCAGCATGCGTGCCAGGGCTACGCGGTTGCGCTCGCCTCCGCTGAGGGCTTTGATGGGTTTCTTCTGGTCGTCGCCTGAAAACAAAAAAGCACCGGCAATGCCGCGGAGAAAATTCGTTTCCGCCTGAGCGGAGACTTCGGCGAGGGACTCCAGGATGGTGTCGTCCGGGGTCAACGATTCGGCCTGATGCTGGGCGAAGTAGTGGAGCGTGACTCCGTGTCCGACGTGGCGTGACCCCTTTTCGAACGGCAACACTCCGGCGAGCATCTTGAGCAACGTGCTCTTGCCGGCGCCATTTTCTCCCACCAGCGCGATGCGTTGCCCGCGTTCCACCGTGAAATTCAGAGACCGGTAAATGATCTTCTCGCCGTAACTCTTGGCCACGCCTTTGAGTTCCAGCACGTGTCGACCGCTGGCGGCCGGCAGGGGAAACTTGAAGCGCACGCGCCTGGTGTCGCGTTGCCGCTCGATCAGCTTGACCTTGTCCAGTTGCTTGATGCGCGACTGTACCTGTTTGGCTTTATTCGCCTGGTACCGAAAGCGGTCGATGAAGTTTTGGACGCGGGCCACTTCTTTGCTCTGGCGGTTCGCGGCCGCTTCGATCTGGGCATCCCTGGCTGCACGGAGCTCTTGAAACTTGGTGTAGTTACCGCGGTATTCCTGCAGTGTGCGATCGCGGAGTTCCCAGATGTGGGTGGCGATGCCGTCGAGGAATTTCGTATCGTGGCTGATCACCAGGAGCGTGAGGTTCGAATCAAGCAGGAATCGTTCAAACCAGCGCTGAGTGGGTTTGTCCAAGTGGTTCGTCGGCTCGTCCAGCATGAGCACATCGGGGTTCGAGAGGAGCAAATGTGCCAGTGCGACTCGCATCCGGTAGCCGCCGGAGAGATTTTCGAGCGGCCGGGCAAAGTCGGCTTCCGAAAATCCCAGACCAGCGAGGATTCGCTCGGCCTCATGCTCCGGGTAGATGTCCCGGTGGACGGCATCGAGCACGGTTTTTCCGACGATCGTTTCCAACTCCTGCGGGAGATAGCCGATGCGCAATCGCGGGCGTTTGCGAATGTTGCCCTTGTCGGGAGACTCCTCGCCCAGGATCATCCGAAAGAGCGTGGTCTTTCCGGCTCCGTTCGGGCCCACGAGTCCCACGCGTGCGCCGGGGCGCAGGTGGGCGGTGGCTCCTTCGAGCAGGACTTTGGTCGAAAATTGTTTATGGACGGATTCGAGCTGAAGCATGGGGCAGTGTGACTCGGTGTAAGGGGTGATTAGTCTGGCGAGGTCCCTGCTACGGAGCGTCAGCGTTCAGGGAAGCGCCGGCTGTCGGCTACGCCGAGGCTGGTCGAGATGGGGTATCCCCGCACACATTCGGAGTGTTGGTCGGACAAGCTTGATTTGGTGGAGCTGGCCGGGATTGAACCGGCGACCTCGTGAATGCCATTCACGCGCGCTCCCAACTGCGCCACAGCCCCACGCAAGCTTGCATCTGTATGTGCACAGGCACCGGAAAACACGAGCACGGGTGCAGATGTAACTCTGCAATCTAGCATGGCCGGTTTTTGTCAGTCAAGAAAAGGGTGGTACGGAGGCGACGCTCGTTCCTCCTTTTGTGCTCCCGCAACACGCGGCTTCGGAAAGCCCTTGTTGGACACGCGCAGGAATTAGGGAGACAGAGCATCGCCTCCTCGGGAATAGGAGCACGGGAGTGTGGAACTCGCACGATCGGAATGTGCCCGCTCAATGCGCGCAGTGAAGACCCAAGTGCTTTTGCCTTCCCTACAAAGGGAGGTACGGGATGCGCACAGAAAACGGTACGGCAGCCCGTGCCTTGAAAACGCTGCTTGACAAACCAAGAGGCGAATCCTACCATGATGCCCTTCCGGCTCTGATCAGCACGCGGTCAGGGCTTTTTTTTCGAGTACAGCAGGCAACGAAGGAACAGAGGCAGCGAACAATGGCGAATCTCGTCATCATCGGGTCCCAATGGGGCGACGAAGGCAAAGGGAAGATCGTCGACATCCTTGCCAAGGATGCCGATCTGGTTGTGCGGTACCAGGGGGGCTCCAATGCCGGCCATACCGTCATCAATAAACGGGATACGTTCATTTTCCATCTGATCCCGTCGGGGATTTTGTATCGCGGCACCCGGTGTCTGATTGGGAATGGCGTCGTGGTCGATCCCGGTGCGTTGATCGAAGAAATGGACCATTTGCAAGGACAGGGCGTGAAGATCGCGAAGAACTTTGCCGTCAGCGATCGTGCCCACTTGATCCTGCCCTATCACAAGGCGATTGATAAAGCGTCCGAGCAGTCGAAAGGGGTGCGACGCATCGGCACCACTGGGCGCGGCATCGGGCCGTCCTATGGTGACAAGATGGCGCGCATTGGGATTCGGATGGGTGATCTGCTCAATCCGTCGCTGTTCAAGCAAAAGCTCGAAGAGAACCTTGTCGACATCAATTGGCTGTTGGAACAGCTTCACAAGGTGGACTGTTTTGAATTGGAGAAGGTATACCAGCAGTACATGGGGTATGCCGATCGATTGAAGAGTTACATCATCGATACGACCCTGGTCGTCAATAAGGCGGTAGATGCCGGGAAGACCGTCCTGTTTGAAGGAGCGCAAGGTACCCACCTGGACGTGGATTTCGGCACCTATCCCTACGTGACCTCGTCGAGTTCTTCGGCCGGTGGTGCCTGTACGGGGACGGGTGTGGGCCCCACGAAAATCGATGCGGTGATGGGTATCACCAAGGCCTATACGACGCGTGTCGGCAGCGGTCCGTTCCCGACTGAGTTGACCGACGAAGTGGGCGGGTGGTTGCAGGAGCGCGGAAAAGAATTCGGTGCAACGACCGGTCGTGCCCGCCGTTGCGGGTGGTTCGACAGTGTCATCGTTCGTCATGCCACCAGAGTGAATGGCCTGGCTTCGCTGGCCGTGACGAAGTTGGATGTGTTGGATGGGTGTAAAGAGCTCAAGGTCTGCACCGGCTACCGTGTGGACGGCAAGATCCATCGAGAGATGCCGTCGGACTTGCTGGCGTTGACGAATTGCGAGCCGGTGTATGAACGGGTCCGTGGCTGGAGTGCTCCGACGACCGGCGTAACGACCTACAAGAAGTTGCCCACAGAAGCGAAGCGGTATCTCTCGCGGATCGAGGAGTTGTCCGAGTGCCGGATCGATATGATTTCTACCGGCTCGCGCCGCGACGAAACCATCATGCTCAACAATCCGCTTAAGGCCGGCCGTCGTGTCCGGTCGAAACGTTCACGGTAAGCAGTGCGCGGTTTCGGCGGCGATGACTCGCCGTAGCGAACTGTCATGTGTCAGTGGTATGATCCCCCCGCCACGAGTCCCAACCGAAAATCGTGGCCTCCGTGCGTTGGAGAGTCGGTAGCTCAGTCGGTAGAGCATCGCCCTTTTAAGGCGAGGGTCCTGGGTTCGAATCCCAGCCGACTCACCACCTAAAATCAAAGACTTACGAGACGTTCAGGCTTCGAAAGTCTTCAGAAATCGC